>Ga0187892_10000578_pt1 | contig 94756 bp, 91 predicted proteins | sample MA1701073metaG_FD_139345 | JGI IMG/M metagenome (GOLD analysis project Ga0187892, IMG submission 139345) | Bio-ooze microbial communities from a basaltic lava cave in the Kipuka Kanohina Cave System on the Island of Hawaii, USA - MA170107-3 metaG ... | reverse complement strand
GACCCGCGCACTTGTTCGCGCCGCCATCGCCGCGACAAGCGGATCGTCGGCATTGAGGATCGCCGCGCCGGAAGGCGGCAAGCGTTCGACCAGAGTGCCTTTTTCCTTCGCCGTCGCTTCAAGACTGCGGAAGGTAGAACGGTGGTCGGATCCGACTGTAGTGACCACCCCGATTTGGGGCCGAAGAATTTGGAGCTGATGTGCGATGATTCCGGGGCTGCTGCCGGCGGTTTCATACACGTAGTATCGTGTCGCGGCATCGACCGACAGAATTGCCTCCCGAACGCGCCGGGGCGGCTTATCGATGAATGGCTCGTTGATGCGGAACTGGCAGTTTCTCCTGGCGGACAAGACGGCGTGCGCCAGCTTCGTCGTCGTGGTCTTGCCGCAACTGCCGGTGACGCCCACGAAAATGACGTTTGTGAAGCGCCGACCGCCGGCGTCGCGCGCGGAAGTCAAGCAAGCGGAAACTCAATCTCTCGCGCAGCTTGCCCAGCCGCTTGTTCAGTTTTGCCACCGCTCTGAGGGCACTCAGCGGATTGGCGCTTTTTTCGGCCTTCGCAGCCATGCCTGTCTCCCCCGCAAGAGGAACCCGGCGCAAGCCCGAACGTCGAGATCTCTCTGGCGACAGCAGCCTTAGGCTAGGGTCGCCTAGGGGCGTAAGTCAATTGGGGGACCAATCAAAGGCTGGCGGCGGGTGGGTTCCCCCGCAGCACTCCTAGAATTTCTGGCTGCGCGCGACAGCCATCGGCCACTGTCGCCCGGTGCTACATTTCAGAACCGCGTCTCCTGCCGCGCCCGTGCTGCCGGGGACCGGACGCGCGCTCGTAATGAGTGGCGGCCTCTCGATCATTGCTCCCCTCATCGTTTTGCGGACACAGTGCGGTCACCCATCCCGGTCCTGAATTTCACTCAAGCGGGCGGTGTCGGAAGTGTCAGAAAGGACTCAGAAATTTGGTGCGCCCGGCACGGCTCGAACGTGCAACCCCCAGATTCGAAGTCTGGTGCTCTATCCGTTGAGCTACGGGCGCTTTCCCGGCCGAAGCGATGGCATGGGCGAACGCGCGGGCGACTATTCTACGCCTGGCGGCGGCGCTCAAGCGAATAGCGCGAGGTCTGTACCAACAAGCGGCTTTACCTCGAACAAGAGCTTGATAGAGTAGCGGCATAGGACCAACTCACCGGGCGCTAGCCAGGCCATGCCAGGCGGGGCGCGTCCAGGGTTAAGGGTTTGAACACGTGAATGGGCCGCGCGGCGATGCCGGCCCGGCTGACATAGCTTCGCTTGGCCGCGATGGCAAACGAAGCGAGACCGGCGACTGCGCGGGCGGCGATGGGCCGGCGCAAACCGCAGTCCGTGCGCGTTCGTCGACGCCGCCGGACGGCCTCAAGGTGACGGCCGAGGCCAACAACTATTCGGGCGCGTTAGCGCGGGCGCCCGCATCTTCCATCTATGCCGCCCTCGACCTCGGCACCAATAATTGCCGGCTCTTGATCGCCAAGCCTTCGCGCCGGGGCTTCCTCGTCATCGACGCGTTCTCACGGATCATCCGTCTCGGCGAAGGCGTGCTGAAGTCCGGCCGCCTTTCGCAAGCGGCCATGACCCGGACCATCGAGGCGCTCAAGGTCTGCGCCGACAAGATGGGCCGCCGCGGCGTGACCCGCTCGCGGCTGATCGCGACCGAAGCCTGCCGCAGCGCCGCGAATAGCGAGGAGTTCATCACGCGGGCCAAGGCCGAGACCGGGCTCGCCATCGAGATCGTGACCCAGGAGACCGAGGCGAAGCTCGCGGTGTCGGGCTGCGCCTCGCTGATCGATCGCAACGCCGACTTCACCCTGGTGTTCGATATCGGCGGCGGAAGCTCCGAGCTGATCTGGCTCGACCTGTCGCGACTTGGGAGGCCGTGGCGGCGCACCTTGCATGACCGGATCGACGTGCAAAGCTGCATCGCCGCCTGGACCTCGCTGCCGATCGGCGTCGTCAATCTCGCCGAGCGCCACGGCGGCCGCGACGTGACGCCTGAGAGCTACGAGGCCATGGTGGCCGACGTGATGGCGGGCATGGGAGAGTTCGAGAACAAGCACCGCTTCAGCGAAAGGATCGCCGGCCACCACGCGCATTTTCTCGGGACCTCGGGCACGGTCACGACGATCTCGGGGATTCACCTCAAGCTCCCGGTCTATGAGCGGTCGCGCGTTGACGGCTCCTGGCTCAGCGCCCGCGACGTGCGCACCGTGTCGAGCGATCTCATCGCCATGACTTACGCCCAGCGCACGGCCCAGCCCTGTATCGGGCATGAGCGCGCCGACCTGGTGCCTGCGGGCTGCGCCATCCTCGAGGCGTTGCTCCGGATCTGGCCGTGCCAGCGGTTGCGCGTTGCGGACCGAGGCTTGCGCGAGGGCATCCTTGCCGCGCTGATGGCCGAGGACGGTCATGACCGGCGGGGCTTGCGGCAGGCGAGCCATCATCGCCCTGGCACGGGACAAGGCTCGCGCACGCCACGGCGCTAAATATCAGGCCCGCTTTCTAACCTCCCCCTCGTGGGGAGAGCCTGCCCTCGGGCCTGACCCGAGGGTCCGGCGTCGCGCTTGCGACGCCGGGGTGGGGGAGGAGTAGCCCCGAGCTCTTGAACTATTCGATCTCGTCATACCGGCGGAAGCCGGTATCCAGACTCACAAGCGCAGTGCAAGCCGCTTCTGGATTCCGGCTTTCGCCGGAATCACGGATCACCTCATTGTTCCAAACACGAATGATTGTGAAACCGTCGGCCTCCACAATCTCCCCACCCGGCGCGCTAAAGCGCGCCGACCTCCCCACCAGGGGGAAGTTTGCGAGACTCCGCGGCGCGGAGGCACTCGGCTGCCGGTTCGGACCCCGAGAGAGGGCGTGGTGGACGCGATCACTCTAATCTCCCCCTCGTGGGGGGGTCCGGCGTCGCGATTGCGACGCCGGGGTGGGGGGAGGAGTAGCCCCGAGCTCTTGAACTATTCGATCTCGTCATACCGGCGGAAGCCGGTATCCAGACTCACAAGCGCAGTGCAAGCCGCTTCTGGATTCCGGCTTTCGCCGGAATGACGGATCACCTCATTGTTCGAAACACGAATGATTCTGAAACCGTCGGCCTCCACAATCCCCCCACCCGGCGCGCTAAAGCGCGCCGATCTCCCCACCAGGGGGAGGTTAAGACATGATACCTGATATGTGACATCTGATATCTGACACCTGACGCGCGCCGACCTCCCCACCAGGGGGAGGTTGCGAGACTCTGCGCACGAAGCCGTCGCTAATGCGGTGAGCGGGCTACCTGACGATTGACGGCAACGGTGTCTGCGGCGGGCGTTCGCGCAGAAGGCCAGACCAAGGCCGCGCTCGTCGCAACCAACAGGCACACAATCCTAGAGCTCATGGTCGCCTCCAGGTGTCATTCAGTTGGCGCGCTCGAGTGGGGGCTGTTTCCAGCTTCCGTCGAGCGCCTATTGCTTGGGCCAATGGAGCCGCATGAGTGCGAAGAAAGGCCCGCTCGGCGCGGGCAGCCAGTCCCAGGCCTCCGAATGGCTATGGTTCCCGAAAGGCAATGAAGCGGCTCATAGAATAGCTTCCGATACCGACCTTACGGTTCCCGCTCTTGCCCGAGTGGTTGCCCGAGACCAGGATCACACGATTGCCCTGCACCTCCTTCACTATCCCCACATGTCCGTTCATCACCCCGATGGCGCCTGGCTTCGGGGCAGTGGCCTTCCCGTAGCGCGCCCACTCCCGAGCGAGGTTCGAACCTCCACCGACCCACATCGCCATCTGCCGTCCGCACCATCGATGCGACCAGCCCGTCGGGTTCCTGCCAATGTCGCGCATCGCGCGATGGAGCAGCGTCGGTGCGTCGTTCTTGCGCAACACGTCGTGGTCGATGTAGTAGCGCAAATCCGCGTGGGCAGTCGTCGTTAGTCCAAACGCCAAAATGGCGGCGGCGATCATAACGCGCATCGTCGTCTTCCTTTTAGCTTTTGATTTAAACGGTGATTAGACGCCCGCGCCGTCGTCGGAACTGTTCCCAGGTAGGTCGGTCCTGGTGGATCTTGTCGATGTTCCGATCAACTTCGTAGTTCCCTTCGCGAGCTTCTGGTGGGTCGTTCGCTCCGCAGCGTGCCGATTGCCGGAGCTCGATCATCGCCGCCGCAACAGCGGGCGGCATGTGCGCGTCGATAGAAGTGTTGTTTGGCGTAAGTGTGGTCCGAAATGGACAATCTCGGCTCCACCGGCAACAGCGTGGACGATAGGCTGCGGCGAAATGTCCGGATGTTCGCTGTGTGCGATAAACGGACGCGGCGTCTTGCCTGCGCTCTGTCCCCCCGCAACTGCTCGCGAGCGATCGGGTCTGCTTTGGATCAGGTCGAAACTGGACCTAGGAGAACGGGGCGGGTTCCGAAGCGGTCTCCCGATCGGCGCCAACGGGACGGGCGCGGGCTGAGAGGCTCGCGCCGGCGCCCCTGGGCAATCGCATAAAGATGAGCGCAGAGCTTGCCGCAATCGCCGCCACGAGAAGGAAGGCGAGAGCGAAATCGTCCGCCACGACGCGCGCGTCGGGGCGGCCCATGCGCTCGATCTCCAGCACAAGCGCACCCATTGCGACGCCGGCCGAGAGCGACAGCTGCTGGGCGACGCTCGCGAAGCTGGTCGCGCGGCTCATGGCGGCGGTGTCGATATCGGCATACGCGATGGTATTGATGCCGGTGAATTGCAGCGACTTGAAGAAACCGCTCACGAGCAGCACGGCGAGCACGATCGCCTGCGGCGTGCCGGCGGTGAACAGCGCGATGGCGGCGATGAACAGGCTGCTCACCGCGGCGTTGGCCACCAAGATCCGTTTGAAGCCGAAGCGGCGAATGATCGGCGCGGCGGTTGTCTTCATGGCGATGGCGCCGACGGCGCTGGCGAAGGTCAGGAGCCCCGACTGGAACGGGCTGAGCCCAAACCCGAGCTGGAAGAACAGAGGGAGCAGGAAGGGCAGGGCACCCACGCCGATGCGGTAGACAAATCCTCCGACGACGCTCGCGTAGAACGTATCGATCTTGAGCAGGTTGAGATCGAGGAGCGGCGCCGGCGTCACCCGCGCATGGCGCACATAGAGCCAGCAGCCGACGGCACCGGCCGCGAGCAACCCGAGCACGATCTCAACCGGGAACAGTCCCTGACCGATATTGGTAATGCCGAAGGCGAGCCCCGCCAGTCCGATGCTCGAGAGGATGAAGCCTTTGACGTCGAGCGGAGGCAGCTTCTCCTCGCGAATATCGGCGATGTGGCGCGTGGCAAGGATGATGCCGACGATCCCGATGGGGATGTTGATCCAGAAGATCCACCGCCAGGACGCGAAAGTGGAGATGAAGCCGCCGAGCGGCGGCCCGATCACAGGGCCCATGAGGGCCGGCACGGTGAGCCAGGCGAGCGCTGAGATCAGCTCCGCCTTCGGCACCGAACGCAAGATGACGAGACGGCCGACCGGCACCATCATGGCGCCGCCGATGCCCTGAACGATGCGGAAGGCGACGAAATCGGGAAGCCCTTGAGCGAAACCGCAAGCCGCAGAGCCGAGCGTAAAGACGGCGATGGCGGCGCGGAAGACGGTGCGGGCGCCGAAGCGGTCGGCGACCCAGCCGCTTAACGGTATGAACACGGCAAGCGACAAGAGATAAGAGGTGAGCGCGAGCTTGAGCGCGACCGGGTCCTCGCCGAGATCGGCGGCGATCGCCGGCAAAGAGGTGGCAATGACCGTCGAATCCATCTGCTCCATGAACAGGGCGACGGCGACGATGAGGGTGACGAAGTAGCGGGGCATGTGACAGGTGTTGGCAGGCGACAAATTGCAGATGGGACGAAGCCGCCCCAAGCGTCAAGCTCGGGCGGCGCATCGGGCGATAAAGGTATGGTGAAGCCTGGAAAAGGGCGTGGCGGCGAGGGGCAAGGGGGACGCCGCAAGCTTGCCGAGAGGGTGCGCACCGCCAAGGGACGGAAGATCGCCTCGACCCGCTGGCTTCAGCGCCAGCTCAACGATCCTTACGTCGAAGAAGCCAAGCGCAGGGGCTATCGCAGCCGCGCCGCCTTCAAGCTCGCGGAGATCGACGACAGGCATCGTCTGCTGAGACCGGGCATGACCGTGGTCGATTTGGGCGCGGCGCCGGGAGGATGGAGCCAGGTCGCCGCGCAGAGAGTCAGGGTCATGGCGGGGCAGGGGCGGGTCATCGCCGTCGACCTTGCCGCGATGGAGCCCGTCGTGGGCGTGGTCCAGATCGAGCTCGATCTGACCGATGAGGAGGCGGCCGATCGCATCGGCGAGGCCTTGGGCGGCGAGAAGGCCGATATGGTGCTGTCAGACATGCATGCGCCGGCGACCGGGCACAAGGCCACAGACCATCTCCGCATCATGGGCCTGGCCGAGGCCGCACTCGATCTTGCGGAAACCATCCTCGCCCCAGGCGGCACCTTCCTCTGCAAGGTGCTTCAGGGCGGCGCCAGCCGGGAACTGGTCGCCCGGCTCAACCGGTCTTTCGCAAAGGTCCGCCACCTGAAGCCGAAAGCCTCCCGCGCCGAATCCGCCGAGATGTACGTGCTCGCCACCGGTTTCCGCGGCTGAGACACCCCGTTCATGCCGACGGTCATCGAGGGTTCCATTTCATCTCGCTCGTTCGACCGGCCGCCACTGTCTTTCCCTCTGACATCAAGACCACTGTTTCGGATAGCCGTTCGATTTCCGAAGACACGTGGCTCACATAGACGATGGGGACGCGCGCCTGATCCCGCAGCCGTTCGAGGAAAGGCATCACCTCCTGCTTGCGCCTGTCGTCCAACGATGAAAGCGGCTCGTCCATCAGGAGCAGGCGCGGAGATGCAAGCAGAGCGCGACCGATTGCAACGCGCTGTCTTTCCCCTCCTGACAGCGCGTTGGTTCCGCGCTCGAGCAGCGGACCGAGATCGAGCAGGTCTACCACCTCATCGACGCGTGCGTATCGGCGTGGCCGCGGCGTGAAGAAGCGCCCGTATAGCAAGTTGCCTTTGACCGAAAGATGAGGAAAGAGACGGCTTTCCTGAAATACGTAACCGATACGGCGGCAATGAGTGGGGAGGAATATTTGAGCCGCAGTATCGAGCAAGACCGTGCCGTCAACGACGACACGACCGCGCTCGGGGCGAAGCAGCCCGGCAATGATATTCAGTATGCTTGTCTTGCCCGACCCCGAGGGCCCGAAGATGGCTGTCAACCGGCTATCGCTCTTGAAGCTTGTCTCCAGCCTGAAGTCGCCAAGAGTGGTCTCGGCAAACACCTCGATGCTCATATCGCGTGAAGCCTCCGGCTTACGCGCTGCGCGATTGCCTCCGAGGCAAGGACGGCGCCAAGCGAGATCACGAGGGATACATACGTAAGACGAAGCGCCGCCGCATCGCCTCCCGGCACTTGGGTGAAGGTGTAGATCAGAGTAGGCAGGGTCTGCGTTTCTCCGGGGATATTGGAAACGAAGGTTATGGTGGCTCCGAACTCGCCCATAGCGCGGGCGAAGGCGAGAATGGCGCCGGCGAAAATTCCCGGGGCGATCAGGGGCAAGGTAACGGTGGTGAACACCCAGAGCCTGTTGGCACCGAGTGTGGACGCCGCCTGCTCGAGCTTGCGGTCTACCGCCTCGATTGACAGCCGAATGGCACGGACCATCAGCGGAAATCCCATGATGGCGCAGGCCAAAGCCGCGCCTGTCCATCGGAAAGCGAAGACAATGCCGAGATGTTCGGCGAACCAGCGCCCCAGCGGTCCATATCGTCCAAACGTCAGCAGCAAGACATAACCGGTAACGACCGGCGGCAGGACCAACGGAACCAATACCAGCGCATTGAGCAGGCTGCGTCCGAAGAACCGGCCTCGTGCCAACGCAAGCCCCACCAGAATGCCGATCGGCAAGCTTGCCGCCGTCGCCACGATAGCGACACGCAAGGAAAGCTTGATTGCCGTCAATTCCTCCGGTGTGAGGCTTGCGAACATTGAAGAAGCCGATGGCGGTGGCCGCGGACTCCAAACCTAGTGATTCCGGGCATCGGAGGGTCAGAGAGGCAATCGAGTACTATCATGGAATCGCGTGCCTTGGCGTTATTTCCATGCGAACATATCGCGTTTTCCGGAGGAGTACATCCATGCCCCGCCACGGATTCCGACGCGGTCTTCTTTCGCTGTTAGTCCTTGGCTTCCTTGTGGCGCCCTTCATGGCCACGGTGACGCGAGCTGCCGAGGTTACCGTCTTCGCTGCAGCGAGCCTCAAGAACGCGCTCGACGAGGCCGCGAAGATCTATCAAGCCAAAACCGGCGACAAGGTCACGATCAGCTATGCCGCATCCTCGGCGCTGGCAAAGCAGATCGAGTCCGGCGCGCCGGCGGACATCTTCTTCTCCGCCGATCTCTATTGGATGGATTATCTGCAAGAGAAGAAATTGATCGACGTGGGCTCGAGACATACGCTGCTCGGCAATACGCTCGTGCTTGTCGCGCCGAAAGATTCGATTGTCTCGCTTACGATCGAGAAGAATTTTCCGCTGCTGCAAGCTCTCGGCGCTGACGGCAGGCTCGCCATGGGGCAGGTCGACAGCGTGCCGGCCGGCAAGTACGGCAAAGCGGCGTTGACTTATCTCGGCGTGTGGGACGCTGTCGCGCCGCGCGTAGCGCAGGCCGAGAATGTGCGCGCCGCGCTCGTCTTCGTCGCCAGGGGGGAGGCTGCGCTTGGCATCGTTTACGGCACCGACGCGAAGTCAGAGCCCACCGTGCGCGTCCTCGGCACGTTCCCGGCCGATAGCCATCCCAGGATCGTCTATCCCGTCGCGCTGCTCGCTTCCGCCTCGGCCAAGCCCGAGGCGCGCAAGTTCCTCGACTTCCTGCTGTCGTCGGCGGCGGCGCCGGCCTTCGAGGCGCAAGGTTTTTCGATCGAAGGCAAGGTCGGGTAAAGGCGGGCATTTCCGCTTGGCGCCGCGAAGGGTGCGAGACGCAACCGTGACATCGACTTTCGGCAGTGAGGCCATCAGCCACGTTGCTAAAAGCCCCTCGATTGATGCCAGAGACCGACATACACTTCACTAGGAAGAGGCCGTCCAAGGGTAGCAGCGAGGATGCCATGAACCTCGATCTGGTGAAGGAGTATTACGGCAAGGTCCTGAAACGGTCCGAGGACCTGAAGACCTCGGCCTGCTGTGACGGCGGCGGGATGCCGTCGCATCTCGAGGGGCTCCTTGCCAATGTGCATGAAGAGGTGCGCGCCAAATATTACGGATGCGGCCTCGCGGTGCCGGCGGCGCTTTCCGGTCTCCGCGTGCTCGATCTCGGCTCGGGCTCGGGCCGCGATGTCTACCTCATCGCGCAGTTGGTCGGGCCGGAGGGCGAGGTCGCCGGCGTCGACATGACCGACGAGCAATTGGCGACGGCGAACGCCCATATCGATTGGCACATGCGGAGGTTCGGCTATCGCCGCCCCAATGTCAGATTCGTCAAAGGCTATATCGAGCAGCTTGGCGAGCTTGGCCTGCCGCGAGCGAGCTTCGACGTGATCGTGTCGAATTGCGTCATCAACCTCTCGATCGACAAGCTCGCGGTGCTGCGCGGCGCCTTCGACTTGCTCAAGCCCGGCGGCGAGCTCTATTTTGCCGACGTCTATTGCGACCGGCGGCTTCCCGATCATGTCAGGGCCGATCCGCTGCTCTATGGCGAGTGCCTGGGCGGCGCCCTCTATTGGAACGATTTTCTGCCCATGGCCAAGCAGGCGGGTTTCCTCGATCCGCGGCTGGTGACGAGCCGTCCCATCGCGGTCGACAACGCGGCGATGCGCGCCAAGCTCGGCCAGGCCCAGTTCTTCTCGGCGACCTACCGGCTGTTCAAGCTCGAAGCGCTCGAGACCGCCTGCGAGGATTACGGCCAGGCCGTGATCTATAAGGGCACCGTGCCGGAAGAGCCGGACGCGTTTCTGCTCGACGGGCATCATCTCATCGAGCGCGGAAAAGTCTTCCCGGTCTGCGGCAACACGTGGCGCATGCTGGCCAACACGCGCTTTGCCCCGCATTTCGATTTCATCGGCGACTTTGCCACGCATTACGGCATCTTCCCCGGCTGCGGGACCAGCATTCCCTTCGCCACGAATGCGGCGCAGTCTGCCAAGGCAAGCGGCGGCTGTTGTTAGGGACGCTATCCGCAGCTGACCCATTTCGTCGAAGGCGGGAACCCCGTAAGTGTCATTCCCGCGAAGGCGGGAATCCAGTCACCACGGACCTTCGTTAACCGTGAGCGCCGGAGCGACTGGATTGCCCGGTCAAGCCGGGCAATGACAGTGGAAAGCGAGCGCCGGAGCGACTGGATTGCCCGGTCAAGCCGGGCAATGACAATGGAAAGTGAGTGCCGGAGCGACTGGATTGCCCGGTCAAGCCGGGCAATGACAAGGGAATGGGAGCAGGAAGCCGAATGAGCCAGGATCTCGCGCGACGCCTGTCTGCCGAGGCGCTCGGCACGTTCTTTCTCGTCATGGGTGTGGTCGGCTCGGGCATCATGGCCGAGACGCTTGCCGGCGGAAATGTCGCGCTCGCGCTGCTTTGCAATGCGCTCGCGACCGCCGCAATTCTCGTCGTCATCATCACGATCTTCGTCTCCGTATCCGGCGCTCAATTCAATCCAGCCGTGACGCTGGTCATGCTGCTCCGCGGCGAGATCGATGCCCGCGCGGCGCTTCTCTATGTCGCGGTGCAGATTGCCGCCGGATGTCTCGGGGCCGTGGCGGCGCATCTGACATTCGGCCTCACGCCGCTCCAGGTTTCAGAGACCGCGCGCGACGGCTTCGGTCAGTTGCTCGGCGAATTCATCGCCACGTTCGGGCTGATCGCGACCATTCTCGGCTGTCTGCGCTTCAGGCCCGGTGCCCTTGCCGCTTCGGTCGGCCTTTATATCGGCTCGGCCTATTGGTTCACGGCCTCCACCTCGTTCGCCAACCCGGCGGTGACCATCGCCCGCGCGTTCAGCGACACGTTCTCCGGGATCGACCCGGCCGATGCGCCGGGCTTCATCGTGGCCGAGCTTCTCGGCGCGCTCGCCGCCGCCTACCTGTTCGGCTGGCTGTTCGCCAATCCGGCCGTCAAGGCTAAGGAGACGCGACCTCGGTCCCGGCAGCGCGCAGCCGCGCGTTCTCGGATTCGAGCTCGCTGATCCGCCGGTCGCGTTCGGCGATCGCCTCGGCGACGTCTTCGGCAAAGAACATTTGCGGGATGTGCTGCGGGCAATTGACGTCCCAGGCCGCAACCGCAAAGACGATGGCTTGCTCGGCCCGAGCCTGGTAGTTCGAGGGGAAGAGCTTGCCCGTCAGCTCCGGATCTTCCTCGATTACGCGCGCCGTTCCCCAGATCTTCACCCGCTTGCGGCTTGCATAGTCCATAAGGAAGAGCATCGCGCGGGGGTTGTCGGCGAGATTGCCGGTGGTGATGTACTGGCGGTTGCCGCTGAAATCGGCGAAGGCGAGCGTTTGCGGATCGAGAACGCGCAAGAAGCCCTTCGGGCCTCCGCGATGCTGGATGTAAGGCTGTCCGTCGCGGTTAGCGGTGGCAAAATAAAAAGATCGCGTGTTGGCGATGAAGGACGCAAGTCCGTCGTCGATCGCCGTGGCGAAGCCGCCCTTTTCCTCCATGCGCGAATAGGCGCCGCGCGAACCGCGCCGAGCCTGCACGCCTTTCACCGAGGACGTGAACGCAACGTCTGTCGAGGAAGAAGACATCGAGAGGTCACAGCGCCGGCATAGTGATGAAGCCGGGCAACGCCTTAATGCGCCCGATCCAGGCCCTGACGGCGGGATAGGGCTCAAGCGAAATTCCGCCTTCATGGGAAAGGGCAACGTAAGGCATGCAGGCGATATCGGCGATGGTGGGCCGGCGAGAAGCGAGCCACTCGTTCTTCGCAAGATGAGCTTCCATCAGGCCGAGAATGCGCCTGGCCTTCTCGCGCGCGGCATCGGCATCGAGCTTATAGCCGAACTTGTCATGGAGCCTCGCGTCATTCGGTCCGCGTGCGATCTCGTTCTCGGCGACCATCAGCCATTCGACCACTTTCGCCATGGAACCTGCGTCGGTCGGCAGCCACGCGTCTCCGCCGTATTTCCGCGCGAGGTAGACGAGAATCGCTTGGGAGTCACGTAAAGTCACGCCGCGATCTTCGAGGATCGGGATTTCGCCGAACGGATTCTTCTCGATCAAAGGGCTCTGCTTATGCGCGCCGCCGAGAAAATCGACCGGCATGATGTCGAGCGGCTGCCCGAGCAGCGCGCAAAGCAGCCGGACCTTGTAGCAATTGCCGGACAGTTCGAGGTCGTGGAGCTTCAGCTCGGCCATGGCGCTTTTCCCTTGTTCGCGGCTTGGCCTCCTACGCGCCAAGCCCCGGGTTCATGCCCCATTCCGAAGGCCAGGAATATCGGCTATTTTTGCAAGTCATTCTTCCATTTTTTGCAACAATCGGATGGACCGTCTCGCCGCACTCCGTGTGTTCGTCGCCGCCGCCGAAGCCGGCAGCCTTTCGGCGGCGGCGCGCAAGCTCGGCGTGCCGCTTTCCACGGTCAGCCGCCAATTGAAGGCGCTCGAAGAACAGCTCGACGCGCGCCTGATCACGCGGACGACGCGGCGACTCGTGCTGACAGAGTCCGGCCGCTCTTATGCCGCCACGTGCCGCCAGGTTCTCGATGAGCTCGACGACGCCGGGCGCCGCGTGGCAGGCGAGCAGGCCGAGCCTCGCGGCGAGCTTGCGCTCACCGCGCCCGTCGTGTTCGGAAGGCTGCACGTACTGCCGATCGTCACCGCGTTCTTGAACGCTTACCCGCGCGTTGGGGCGCGCATGTTTCTGGTCGATCGCATCGTCGATCTGGTTGAAGAAGGTCTCGATGTCGGCGTGCGTATCGGCGCGCTCCCGGGCTCGACGCTCCGCGCAACGCGTGTGGGCGCGATCCGCCTGATCGCTTGCGGGAGCCCGTCCTATCTTGCCGAGCACGGCGTTCCGAAGACGCCTTCCCAGCTTGCCAACCACCAATGCATCAGCTTAGACACCTTCGCCCATCCGGAACGATGGACCTTCGCTGGCGACGGCAAGAGAGAGCTTCGGGTCACGGTCAGCCCGAGACTGATCGTCAACTCGGCGGACGCGGCCATCGATGCCGCCACGGCCGGGCTCGGGATCGTGAGGGTACTGTCCTATCAGGCTCAAGCCAGTCTTGCCGACCGCTCGCTGCGGCGCATCCTCAAGCCATTCGAGCCCGAGGCGATGCCGGTCAATCTCATCCACCGTGAGGACCGGCTGCCCCGGTCCAAGGTCCAAAGCTTCATTGCCTTCGCGGCGCCCCGGCTCCGGCAAGTGCTCCGATCGGGCGGGTTTACGTGAGGCGGGATACTTTCCGCCATTGCCTTCCCAAACCCGGCTCGAAGTGCTAAAGGAGGCCGCCAACCGGTGGCCTTCTTGCAGCGCTCGCGCTACGGCCGCCAGCGAGAACTGAGGTTGGCCGATGCCCGAAGGGCGGACCCCTGATAACCGGCAACAATTCTCCGAAAGCGCCATTGCGCTCACCTTCGACGACGTCCTGATCAGGCCCGGCGCCTCCAACGTGCTGCCGAGCGAGGCCAACGTCGCCTCCCGCGTGACCCGCTCCATCGCCCTCCACATTCCCGTCATCTCCGCGGCGATGGACACGGTAACCGAAGCGAGGCTCGCCATCGCCATGGCGCAAGCCGGCGGCATGGGCGTGATCCACCGCAATCTCGAACCCGAGGCGCAGGCCGCGCAGGTGGCGCAGGTCAAGAAATTCGAGTCGGGCATGGTGGTGAACCCCGTGACCATTCACCCCGGCGCCAGTCTCGCCGACGCGCTGAAGCTGATGGCCGACCATCAGATTTCGGGCATCCCCGTGGTCGAGCCCGGCGGCAATGGCGGCCGCGAAGGCAGGCTCGTCGGCATCCTCACCAATCGCGACGTGCGTTTCGCCACCAACCCGAACCAGCTCGTGGCAGAGCTGATGACGAAAGACAATCTCGTCACCGTCAGGGACAATGTCGGCATGGAAGAGGCGAAGCGGCTCCTCCACCAGCATCGCATCGAAAAGCTCCTCGTGGTCGACGACGACTATCGCTGCATCGGGCTGATCACGGTCAAGGACATCGAGAAGGCGAGGGCGCATCCCCATGCTTGCAAGGACGAGCAGGGACGCTTGAGGGTGGCGGCGGCCACCAGCGTCGGTGATGCCGGATTTGCCCGCGCCGAACGGCTGATCGAGGCGGGCGCCGATCTGATCGTGGTCGATACCGCCCATGGCCATTCGCGGCTCGTCCTCGACCAGGTGAGCCGCATCAAGCGGCACTCCAATGCCGTGCAGGTGGTGGCCGGGAACGTGGCGACTGCGGAAGGCACCAAGGCGCTGATCGACGCCGGCGCCGATGCGGTGAAGGTCGGCATCGGCCCGGGCTCGATCTGCACCACGCGCGTGGTTGCGGGCGTCGGCGTGCCGCAATTCACGGCGTTGCTCGAAGCGGTCGAGGTGGCTAAGAAGAGTGATATCCCGGTGATCTCCGACGGGGGAATCAGATATTCCGGCGATCTCGCCAAGGCACTCGCCGCCGGCGCCGACTGCGTCATGCTCGGCTCTCTTCTCGCCGGCACCGACGAGAGTCCGGGCGAGGTGTTTCTCTACCAGGGACGCTCCTACAAGGCCTATCGCGGCATGGGCTCGATCGGCGCCATGGCGCGCGGGTCCGCCGATCGCTACTTCCAGGAGGAGATCAAGGACGCGCTCAAGCTCGTGCCGGAGGGCATCGAGGGGCAGGTGCCCTATAAGGGTCCGGCGGGGAGCGTGTTGCACCAGCTGATCGGCGGCTTGCGCGCCTCGATGGGCTATACCGGCGCGCGGACACTTGCCGAATTCCGGGCGCGCGCCGAGTTCATCCGCATTTCGGCGGCAAGCTTCCGCGAGAGCCACGTCCACGACGTGACGATCACGCGCGAATCCCCCAACTATCCCCTCGACGGGTAGCGGCCTTCGCGGCCCGCCCGTCAATCAACAACCGTCAGGGCTGATGCGCTAGTGGAATGGCTTGCCGGGTCAAGCCCGGCAATGACGGGGAGCAACGGCGTGATCCTTCCCCTCTCCCTTGAGGGAGAGGGCTTTCCGCCGCGATCTTGCGGGAGCGCAGCTCTGCGCAAGTCGCATGGCGGGAAGGGTGAGGGGGTTCTAGGTTCGACGCAGGATTTACCCCCTCACCACGCGCCAAGAGGCGCGTGTGCTCTCCCCAAGGGGAGAGCGGGATTCGGAGGTCAAGCCGGCCATGACGGGTCATTCATCCCCGGCCACCTGGTCATTCGTCATGCCCGGACTTGATCCGGGCATCCATTCCGTCATGCCCGGACACCCGGGTCCGGCTCTGCCGGCCCGGGCGCAGGCTCTGATCGGGGCATCCATTCCGTTACCTTTGGCGAAAGGAAGCGCCCCCGAGGAGGATCGCGCGGCTGCACCACACGAGATCTCGCTAACCTCCCCACCAGGGGAGGTTAGAATTTGAAGGCGACGCCGACCTTACCACCAGGGAGGCTGCGAGACTCTACGGCTCGAAGCCGTCGGGTCTCGGTTCGAACAGTGGAATGGATTGCCGGAGCCTGTCCCCGGACTTGATCCGGGGATCAAGCCCGGCAATGACGAGGAGCAACGGCGTGAGCCTTCCCCTCTCCCTTGAGGGAGAGGGCTTTCCGCCGCGATCTTGCGCGAGCGCAGCTCTGCGCAAGTCGCATGGCGGGAAGGGTGAGGGTGTGTTCTGGGTTAGACGCAGGCTTCACCGATTTATCCCCTCACCACGCGCCAAGGGCGCGTGTGCTCTCCCCTTGGGGAGAGCGGGATTCGGGGATCAAGCCCGGCGATGACGGGTCCCGGGCCCGCCACCCTGCCATGACGGAGACTTGAGGTAACGAACTGAGCCTCTACTCGACGCCGAGCTTGCGGATCTCGTCGAAAATGCCCGGTTCGAGTCTCTGGGCGAGCGCGAGGTCGGCGCTTCCGTCGGTGGGCTTGCCTTTGCGGCTCTTCACCACGCCGCGGCCGACGAGCGCCGAAGGTTCGTTCTGGTGCAGCACGAGCGCCCTGTCGAAATCGGCTGCCGCTTGGTCCAGGTCGTTCTTCAGCACGAAGACCCAGCCGCGATCGATGTAGCCCTTCGCGTCTCTGTCGTCGATCTTGATCACCTGATTGAAATCGGCAAGCGCGAGATCGTATTCCTTGCGCAGCCGGTAAAGATCGCCACGTTTGGAATAACCGTCCATCGCCTCCGGGTCGAGCTTGACCTTCTCGTTGAACTCGGTGAGCGCGCGGTCGAGATCGCCCTTGTCGCGGTAAACGATGCCGCGCAAAAGGTAGTAGTCGGCCATCTTGGCGTCCAGCCGGATGGCCTCGTCGAGATCGGCCATCGCCTTATCGTAGTCCTTCTTGGCGTGGTAAGCCGCCGCCCGCATGAAATGCGGGTTGGGCTTGGCGGGGTCGATCTTGACCGCCGCATCCAGTTCGGCGAGGGCGGCATCGAGATTGCCGGTCGCCGAGAGCGCCATGGCGCGGATGGCATGCGCCTTGATCAGCTGGGCCGTGTCGGTCGAGCCCGAGGCGATGAAAGCCGCGCAACTATCGAGCACTTCCTTGACTGTTCCCTCGCCGGTGAAACACGGATTGGTTTCTTCCGCCTGCGCCAGGCTCGACGCGGCGGGAGAAAGGAACGCGACGGCAAGGGCCGTAAAGATAAAGGGATAGGGGGCGCGAACGCGCATGGACTCCTCCTTGGAGATGCTTAAGTCCTGGTGCTTTGGGGTAGCTTTAGAGGGGGCTCCGGGGGGCCGTCAATTGAACTTCCGTCCATGATTTCCGGGCAATGCCGACGGCCGAATACGGCCTCTCAGCCCAATCGCCCGGATCGGCCGAGCAAAGCCGGCCGGGGCCCGGTCTTTGCCAAAGAGGCGAAGCCGAAGCCACGATTGACTTGCCTAACGGCACGGACATTGCTCTAGCTCCTCGTGCGCGAGCCGAGATCCTCGCGCTAAAGAAGGGAGGGGGCCGATGTCGATACACGCGATTCTGATGCCGATGTTCGTGCAGGTCGGGCTCACTTTTGTGCTCCTGTTCTGGATGAGCGCGCTCCGCGTGCGCGCCATCCGCCACGGCCAGGTCGATCCGGAGAAAATCAGGCTACGCGAGCCCCACTGGCCCCCGCGCGTGCTCCAAATCGCCAATGCCTTCCATAACCAGCTCGAGCTGCCGGTTCTGTTTTATGTCGTGGTCCTTCTGGCGTTTGCCACCGACACCCTCGACGTGTCGCTACTGATCTTGAGCTGGATGTTCGTGCTGTCGCGGATCGTCCATGCCTATATCCATGTGACGTCCAACCGGCTCGATCGCCGGACCGGCGTTTTCGGCGTGAGCGCCATCGCGCTCCTGCTCATGTGGGTGATCGTCGTTGCCCGCATCATCCTGTTCACCGGGGCCTGATGACGCCGGCTGCAAGAGCGAGTGCTGCGATCGAAGTCCTCGCGGCCATCGAGGCGCATAAGCGTCCGGCGGCGGAAGCCTTGAAGGACTGGGGAACGTCGCACCGTTTCGCCGGCTCGGGCGACAGGGCGGCGATCGGCAATCTCGTATTCGACACCCTGCGCAGCCGCGCTTCGGCTGCCTTCGCCATGGGCGAGGGGAGCCCGCGGGCACTCGTGCTTCGGACCCTTGTCACCCATTGGCAGATGACGCCGGAGCAAGTCTCCCGCCTCGCCGACGGCAGCCGCCACGCGCCCGAGCCGGTGTCTGAGGCCGAGCTTGCCGGGCTCGAAGTGGAGATCCCCGCCGCTGCCCCGGACCATGTCAGGGGCGACTACCCGGAATGGCTCGGGCCTGAATTCGAGCGGGCCTTCGGCGAAGCTGCCGCCGAGCAGGGCGCGGCACTTGCGCGACGCGCTCCCGTCGATCTCAGGGTTAATACGCTGAAGGCGGATCGCGACAAGGTGCTGAAGGCGCTCCGCCGGTTCGAGGTCAAGGCCACGCCGCTCTCACCCCTCGGCGTTCGCGCCGAGCAGCCGCCGGGCCCGGGCCGCAGCCCCCATCTCGAAGCCGAGCCGGGTCACGGCAAGGGCTGGTACGAAGTTCAGGACGAAGGCTCCCAGCTCGCCACGCTTCTTGCGGGAGCGCGCCCGCGCCGGCAGGTGATCGATCTTTGCGCCGGAGCCGGCGGCAAGACTTTGGCGCTCGCGGCGCTGATGGAGAATACCGGTCAGCTCTATGCCTACGATGCCGACGCCTTGCGTCTCAGGCCGATCTTCGAGCGGCTGAAGCGGGCAGCGGCGCGAAACGTCCAGGTGCTGCCGCCCGGCGACCGCGAGGCCCTGGCGAAGCTCGCGGGCAAAATGGATCTCGTTCTGATCGATGCGCCCTGCACCGGCTCGGGCGCGTGGCGGCGCCGGCCTGACGCAAAATGGCGGCTCGCGCCGGCGATGCTCGAGGCGCGCCGGGCCGAGCAGGAGGGCGTGCTCGAAGAGGGGGCGGCGCTCGTCAAGCCCGGCGGCCGCCTCGCCTATATCACCTGCTCCGTCTTGCCGTCGGAGAACCGCGATCAGGTGGATTTCTTTCTCGCCCGCCATCCCGAATTCAAGCTCATCCCCTGGCCGGACCTGTGGGAGCAGTCCTTGCCTGGGCGGATGCCGGTGCCTTCAGCCGACGGATCGGCCGAGACGCTGCTGATGACCCCGCGCGATCACGGAACGGACGGCTTCTTCGTCGCCGTGATGCAGCGCTCTCACTGACCGCCGCAGCACGCTCGCTTATCCTCCGGGACGCGTTTGAAAAAAATTGGGGGCGCGAGCACGTTATGACTTGAAATTCATGACCATCTCGCTGAAATGACTCGGGCTTTTAACGGACCAGAGTCGGCGGTCGACGCCAAGACCGATCATCGACAGCCCGGAGGGGACAGACATCCCATGAAGTTGCTCAAGGTCGAGGCCGAAGAGCCGCCCGGTCGCCCGGAGGCGACCGCACCCCGACTTCTCATCAAGCCAAAATCCCCGATCAACGCTCTCGCACCCTCGCCGGCCTCTCCGGCGAAGGCGCCGCGGCTCGACGCTGTCGTGGTGCGCATGGAGCGTTTCCCGATCGGGCCGCTCGCGCGCGCCTTCCGCAAGCGCTTCTACCCGGAGGTGGATGCCTCCCAGTGGAACGATTGGCGCTGGCAGACGCGTTCGCGCATCCGCACGCTGGCCGAGCTCGAGCGCATCTTCGTCCTGTCCGAGGACGAGCGCGACGCCGTGGTCCGCCACCAAGGCTCGCTGCCGCTCGGCATCACGCCCTATTACGCGAGCCTCATGTCGCGGGAGGATGCGATGGAGCCGCTCCGCCGCACCCACATCCCGGTCGGCGACGAATATCTAAAGACGCCGGGCGAGGCCGACGATCCTCTCGGCGAGGACGGCCATACCGCCGTGCCGGGGCTGGTGCACCGTTATCCCGACCGCGTGTTGTTCCTCGCCACGGGCTTCTGCTCGACCTATTGCCGCTATTGCACGCGCTCGCGCATGGTGGGCGAGGCGGGCGGCGAGTACACCTTCAGCCGGCCGCAATGGGAGGAAGCGCTCAATTACATCGCGGCGCATCCCGAGATCCGCGACGTGCTGATTTCCGGCGGCGATCCGCTGACGCTCTCGGACGAGCGGCTCGACTATCTGCTCGGGCGGCTCCGCGCCATCAAGCATGTCGAGTTCGTCAGGCTCGGCACCAAGGTGCCGGTGGTGCTGCCGATGCGGGTGACGCGCGCCTTGATCCGCGTGCTCAAGAAGCACCATCCGCTCTGGATGAGCCTCCACTTCACCCATCCTACGGAGCTGACCCCCGAGGTCACCGAGGCGGCCGCGAGGCTCGCCGATGCCGGCATCCCGCTCGGCAGCCAGACGGTGCTGCTCAAGGACATCAACGACGATGTCGAGACGCTGAAGAGCCTGTTCCACGGTCTTCTGATGCGCCGGGTCAGACCCTATTACCTCTATCAATGCGATCCGATCTCGGGCTCGGCCCACTTCCGCACCAGCGTCGATAAAGGGCTCGAGATCATCCGGGGCCTGCGCGGCCATACCACCGGCTACGCCGTGCCGACCTATGTGGTCGACGCGCCGGGCGGCGGCGGCAAGATCCCGCTTCTTCCCGACTATGTCGTGGGCCGGGAGGGCGACGATCTCCTGTTGCGGAACTTCGAGGGAAAGACATACCGTTACACCGACCCCGATGGGACGGTGGGCCTCGGCCGGAACCCCGACGCGGGACAAGTCTGATGCGTGTCGGCCTCGTCTACGACCTTCGCGACGATTATCGCGCACTTGGTCTCTCCGAGGAGGAGGTGGCCGAGTTCGACTCGATCGGGACGATCGATGCGCTTGCGGGCGCGCTGGAAGCGCTCGGCTGTGAGCCGATCCGAGTGGGGCGGGGGCAGGCGCTCGCGGCGCGGCTCGTGGAAGGCAAGCGCTACGATACCGTCTTCTCCATCGCCGAAGGCGTGAAGGGCCGCTCGCGCGAGGCGCAGGTGCCCGCGCTCTGTGAGCTGTTCGATCAGCCTTATCTCTTCTCCGATCCGCTTACGCTTGCCGCCGCACTCGACAAGGCCGTGGCAAAGCGCCTGGTAAGCTGCGCCGGCGTGCCCACGCCGTCTTTTGCGGTCGCGGAGCGGAACGCCGATGAGCTTAAGCACTGGACCGATTTTCCCGCTTTCGTGAAGCCGCTCGCCGAAGGCACCGGCAAAGGCTGCGAGGCGGCCTCTCTGGTGCGCTCGCAAGCCGCGCTTCAGGAAGCGGCCGCGCGCATCATCGCGCTCTACCGGCAGCCGGCCTTGGTCGAGCAATACCTTCCCGGCCGCGAGTTCACCGTGGGCATCGTCGGCAACGGCAATGACGCCCGCGTGCTCGGCGTTTGCGAGATCTTGCTCAAGCCCAATGCCGAAGCGAATGTCTATTCGCTCCGCAACAAGGAGCTGTGCGAGGAGCTCGTGACCTACGCGCCGGCCTCCGACGGCGAGGCGCGCCTTGCCGGGGCCCGTGCGCTCGAGGCCTATCGCGCGCTTCAATGCCGCGACGTGGGCCGCATCGATTTCCGCTCGGATGCGAAGGGCGACCCGCATTTCCTCGAGGCCAACCCGCTCGCCGGACTCCATCCTTCCCACTCGGACCTGCCGATCCTTGCCGCCCAAAACGGGATCGAATTCACCGATCTCATCGGCCTCATTCTCGATGCCGGTTTTGCCCGCTATGGCTTAAGCCGCGTAAGGCGGGAGCAGGGACGGAAGCGCGCCTGATGACAGGTACGGCGGGCTTCATCCCGGTTCTGCACGCGGCAACTGACAGCCGCCCCGACGAAATCGACACGATCGTCGCGGCTCGGACGGTGGCGGAAGCCATCGCGCGGCTCGGCTATGCCACCGAGATCATCGGCCTTGCGCCCGACCTTGCCGGCCTCGGAGCGCTCTCCTCACGCCGGCCGCTCCTCGTCTTCAACCTGGTCGAGGCGGTCGGCGGCGATTGCCGGCTCGCGCCGATGGTGCCTGCCCGGCTCGACGCGCTTGGGCTCGCCTATACCGGCGGCGAGACGAATGCGTTGCTCGACACGCTCTCCAAGATCGGCACCAAGCTCAGGCTCGCTCATGCCGGGTTGCCCACGCCGGATTGGTCGCGAGACGGCACCGGGCTCGATCCGGACATGCGCGTTATCGTCAAGCCGGTCTTCGAACATGGCTCGCTCGGTCTCGACAAGGCCTCGGTGATGCGCGCCACCGACGCCCCGCGCGCGATCGTCGAGCGGACGTTGCGCTGGCGCACGGATCAATTCGCGGAAGCCTATATCGAGGGCAGAGAATTTGCGGTGGCGATGATGGAGGGACCGCGGGGCGTCGAGGTGCTCCCGATCCAGGAGACGATGTTCGAGGGATTCGGGCGAGACGAGCCGCTGATTGCCGATTACGACTCCAAATGGACGCCTGCGAGTCACCACTACACCGGCACACCGCGCCGCTTCGGCGTCGAGCAGGATGACCCCAAGCTCGCCGCCGAGCTTGCGCGCCTGGGGCTCGCCTCGTGGGACTTGTTCGGTCTCGGCGGTTATGCCCGGGTCGATTTCCGCGTGGACCCTGCCGGTGCGCTATTCATCCTCGAAGTCAATACCAACCCGTGTCTCAGCGCCGACGCGGGCTTTGCGGCTTCGGCGCTTGAGGCGGGCATCGTTTACGATGCGATGATCGCCCGTATCATCCATGCGCCGCTCGGGCGCTTGCAAGCCACCGCCTGACGTGCTTCGCATCTGACCCATGCTCCGCATCCGCAAGGTGGCCGATGCCACGACGGCGGTGAACCGCTCGGCCATCGAAGCAGCGCAAAAGATCATGCGCGAGCAATTCCCGGCGATTGCCGAGGAGGACGTCGCCAAGCTGCCCGATCAGCTCACCAATCCGCTGAAACACAAATTCGTGTCGCGACTGTTCGTGGCCGAGAATGAGCGCGACCAGACGCTCGGCGTGGCGCTCCTGCTGCACGCGCCGGATATCGGCTTCTCCTATCTTGAGATCATCTCGACCGCGCCAGGCCGCATGGGGGCGGGAATCGGGGCGGCGCTCTACGAACGCGTTCGCGAGGAAGCGCGCGCGCTCGGCACGCAAGTCTATTTCGAATGCCTTCCCGACGACCCTGCGCTCAGTCCCAATCCCGAAGTCAGAGCCGCCAATGCCGCGCGGCTGAAATTCTACGAGCGCTACGGCGCCCGGCCGATCGTCAACACGGCTTACGAGACGCCGATCGTGCCGGGCACGACCGACCCGCCTTATCTCGTGCTCGATCCGCTCGGCGCCGGCGATCTGCCGAGCCGGGAGCAGGCCCGCAAGGTCGTGCGCGCCATCCTCGAGCGGAAATACCAATGTCCGCCGAACTACGTGCGGATGGTGGTCGATTCGATCAAAGACGATCCCGTCCGCTTGCGCGAGCCGCGCTACATCAAGTCGCGTAGGGCGCCGAAAGGAGATCTCCGCGCACCGTCTGAGCCGCGCATCGCGCTCGTGCTCAACGACGAGCATGCCTTTCACAACGTTCTGGACCGCGGCTATGTCGAGGCGCCGGTCCGCATTCGCTCGATCATGGCAGAGCTCGATCCTTCGGGACTGGTCGAGAAGGTGCCGGCCAAGCGCTATTCAGACCGGCACATCCGCGCCGTGCACGACGGCAGGCTGGTCGACTATATCCGCCGGGCCTGCATGATGGCCGGCCCCAAGAAGTCGATCTACCCTTACGTGTTCCCCTTGCGAAATCCGGCGCGGGCGCCGAAGGACGAGACGGTCCTTGCCGGCTATTACTGCATCGACACCTTCACGCCGCTCAACCAGAACGCCTATCTCGCCGCGCGTTCGGCTGTGGATTGCGCGCTGACCGCGGCGGAGAAGGTGCTGGAGGGCGCGCCGCTCGCTTACGCCCTGGTGCGGCCGCCGGGGCATCATGCCGAGACGCGTACCTTCGGCGGTTTCTGCTACTTAAACAATGCGGCGATCGCGGCCAATCTGCTCGCGCGCTACGGCAAGGTGGCGATTCTCGATATCGACTATCACCACGGCAACGGCCAGCAGGAGATCTTCTACAATCGCTCTGATGTGCTGACCGTATCGGTCCACGCCCATCCGAGCTTCGCCTATCCGTATTTCACCGGGTTCCGCGACGAGACGGGGATCGGTCCCGGCGCAGGCTTCAATGTCAACATCCCGCTGCCCGAGCACATCACCCCCGAGCAGCACCGCAATGCCGTTGCCGAAGGCCTGCGGCGCGTCAGGCGCTTCGCGCCGGTCTATCTCGTGGTCTCGCTCGGCTTCGACACCGCGCGCGGCGACCCTACCGGCACATGGTCGAACCGGGGCAAGGATTTCGAGCTCCTCGGCCGCATGATCGGCGAGCAGGGCTATTCCACGCTCGTGGTGCAGGAGGGCGGCTACCGCGTGCGCACGCTCGGCACCAACGCCCGGAATTTTTTCGCTGGATTGGTTTCCGGCCGTTCGGCCGCGCGGCAGGTGGAACCGGCGCTCGCCAGAGACGCGAGCCCCGGCCGGGGCATCCCCCGCAACGGGCTCGATTGGCGAAGCGCGGTGATGGCCGACGATGTCGGGCGGGTCCGCTCGCTGGTGGCGAGCACCGGTTCCTTCAATGCGGCGGAGGTTGAGCTCGCCGGCGATCTCGTCACCGAGCGCCTTACCAAAGGGATCCGCTCGGGCTATCACTTCGTCTTGGCCGAGCGCGGACCGAGTCTGGTGGCCTTTGCCTGTTACGGCCCGATCTGGGGAACGCACGGCTCATACGAGCTGTTCTGGATCGCCGTTTCGCCCGAAGAGCAGAGAAGGGGGCTCGGCGCCCAGCTCTACGATCGTGCCGAGGGCGCCATGGCCAAAGCGGGCGCCAAGCGCATCTATGCCGATACGTCGTCTTCGGATCGTTACGCCGGCACGCGCGACTTCTATGAGCGCGCGGGCTTCAGCGAGGCGGCGCGGTTTCCCGATTTCTACGGGCCCGGCGATGGCAAGATTGTTTATATGAAGGCGCTTGACGGCGCTCAACGCCAATCGCCATGAAGCCGGTCATTCGGTGTCGATGGACGATGGACGGGTGGGTCGTTGACTTGCTTCGGGTGTAGATAGGAATGTCAGACGAAGAAACTCCTGCGGGCAGGAGGACCCCGATGTCGCATCGAGAGCCAGCGTGGCCCACAAGGCGCATGGCTATCGCTCTGTTAAGTCTGGGGATGACCCTTTGCGCCGGTCAGCGCTTTCTCATCTCTCGCGTGCTGGCCCAGGCCGGCGCGGATTCCGGCGACGACTTCAATTCTTTTCAGCCGGGACAGTTCTTCTGGCATCCGGAACGGTCGCCCAAGGGGCCGGTCGCCATCATCGTCTCGATCCCGAAGCAGCTCGTTTTCGTTTACCGCAACGGCATTCTGATCGGCGTCTCGACCGTCTCGACGGGCAAGCCGGGTCACGGAACTCCCAGCGGCGTTTTTACGATTCTGGAGAAAGCCAAGGCCCACACCTCGGTCAAGTATGGTGAGCCCATGCCCGATATGGAGCGGCTCACCTGGAAGGGCATCGCGCTGCATGTCGGCGATCTTCCGGGCTATCCCGACTCTCATGGCTGCGTTCACCTGCCGCCCCAATTCGCCGAGGACCTGTACGCGATCACGCAAATCGGGACGCCGGTGATTATCGCCGGAGCGCACAGCGATCCCGCTTCAGTCGCCGATCCGGGACTCGTCCTCGGCGCGGGCGCCGAGAAGGAGATCGAATCCAAAGTGGGGCAGGCGATGTTCTCGCCTTCGAGCCCCGGCGCGGTCACTTCGATTCTCGTCTCGCGTGCCGACAAGAAAATCTATGTGCTGCAGAATGCGGATATCGTCGCCGAGGGGGAGGCCACCATCGACAACCCATCCGAACCGCTAGGCTCCAATGTCTTTGTCTGGCAGGGCGGCGACGCCAAGGGTTCCACCTGGGCGGCAATGGGCTTTCATGCCGATCCTACGGTCCCCATGGCGCCGAATGCCGACGTGCTTCAACGCATCGACGGCGCACCCGAGGTGATGGGTGCAATCAGGGCGCGGATCGGGCCCGGGACCGTGCTTGTCACCACCGACCTGCCTGCGACGCCCGATACGCGGAGCGATAGCGACCTTGTCGTCATCGACAGCCAAGGGAGCTGAAACGGCAGGTTGACCGTAGAGAATTCGCGCTTGCGCTCGCAATGACGCCGACTTAGAGGTCGAAAGTCGTGAGGAGGATCGCCATGACAAAGCGAGGTGCAAGCCGGCGCACGGTTGTCGGGCAATTGTTGCTCGCCGCGGCCCTCCTCGGCGGGAGCAATTTCCTTGCCGTAGCCACGGCAGGCGCTGCACGGCGCAAGGGCAAGGGCAAAGGGGGCCAGAGCCCGGCGACGCCCGCAGAGGAAGGCAAGAACCTCAAGCCCGGCCAATTCACCTGGCATCCCGAGCGCGCGCCGAGCGGCCCGGTCGCCATCATCGTCTCGGTTCCGAAACAGCGGGTCTATGTCTATCGCAACGGTATTCTGATCGGGGTTGCGACCTGCTCGACCGGAAAGAAGGGCTTCGAGACGCCGACCGGCGTCTTCACCGTTCTCGAAAAGGCCGAAGAGCACTATTCGAAGGACTTCGACGACGCGCCGATGCCTTTTATGGAACGGCTCACCTGGCAGGGCGTGGCACTGCATGCGGGCAAGCTGCCGGGCTATCCCGCGAGCCACGGCTGCGTGCGGCTGCCGCCCAAATTCGCCAAGGCCCTCTATGAGGTGACGCATGTCGGGACGCCGGTCATCATCGCCGGCGATCATACCGATCCGGCGGATGTAAAAGATCCCGGCCCGGTTCTCGGCTCGAGCGCCAAGGCGGAGATCGACGCCAAGGTCGGCAAGAAGGCGGCAGGCGGCGCCGGCGCCGTCACCTCTATCCTGGTGTCGCGGGCCGACGATCGCATTTTTGTGCTGCAGGGCGGCGCCATCGCGGCCGAGGGAAGCGCGAATATCAAAGACCCGTCGAAGCCGATCGGCTCGAACGTGTTCATCTGGCAGGACGGCGACAAGAACGGCTCGACCTGGCAAGGGATGGGATTCCATGCCGACGAAGAAGGGGCCGCGGCGCCGAACGCCGCCGTACTCGATCGCATCGAAGGCTCTGAAGATGTGATGGACGCCATCAAGAAGCGGCTCAAGCCCGGCACGGTCCTGGTCACGACCGACCTGCCGGCGACGCCCGACACGCGCACCGACAAGACCATGGTGGTGATGGACGGCCCGGCGAAGTGACTGACTTTAAGCCGGTCGCGCGGCGATGACGGCAAGGCCGGATGGCGCCGGCGTCATCTCGATGAGCGCGAGGCCCGACCGAGAGAGCAGCTTCGCCAGATGCTCGCGGCTCCGCACGCGTCCGCCGGTAATCGCCATCATGTGCAGGTCGAGCATGATGGCGGCGGGGTCGTCCGCGGCGTCCTCGGGCAGAAGCCGCTCGATGATGGCAAGGCGCGCTCGCTCCGGCATCGCTTTGCGGCAACTTGCGAGAATCGCGCAGGCTTGCGGATCGTCCCATTGTTGGAGCACGCCGTTCAGCACGTAGAGATCGGCTTCGACGGGGATTGCGGCGAGAAGATTGCCGCCGATGCGTTTGACACGCCCTGCGACCCCTTGCGACTGCAAGAACGGCATCGCCGCCTCGATCCTGTCTTCGCGGTCGAACAGGATGCCGGAAAGATCGGGGTGGGCTTGCAGAAGCGCCGCGAGCAGCCCGCCATAACCGCCGCCGATATCGGCGACGATCCGCACGCCTGATAGGTCGAGCGCCGCGATGATGTCAGGTGCCAACGCGAGCGTCTCTGCCGCCAAATAAGAGTCGAACAAGGCTCCGTGCTCGGCGTGGTCGCGCCGCCAATCGGAAACGTTCACGCCGAAGACATGCTCGAAAGCAGGCTTTCCCGTCTCGATGGTGGCGGCGAGATTGGCCCAAGGCCGCCAATATTGCTCGACGACGATCTGCACTTTCTCACGCAGCCGCGAAGGCGAGCCAGGCAAGAGGCATTGGCCTTGAGGGCTGAGCGCGAAAGTGCCGTCGCGATGCTCCACGCAGATGCCGAGACTCGCTAACCCCCGCAACAGGCGATGGAGATGCGGTGCCGAAAGACCGAGTTCCGCCGCCAGCGCATCGGCCGTCAAGCCCCGCGCCTCTATTCGTTCGGGCAGGCCGAGCTTCACCGCGGCATTGAGGAGCGCCGCGTCGTGATAGGCCACGATCTTGAGGCGGAGCCGCTCAGCCAGATCGTCCTGCTCGGAAAGACTTCCCGTCATGCCACCCCCGCCACGGTCCCCTCCGACCCACCGCGGCGAGGGTATGTGTTTAAATCCGAAATGACGAGACGGAGAATCATTGCCTGGTCTAAGGCGCTGCTATAACCACCGGCCATGACGGACGAAAGCGAAGCCATCGAAGAGGCCCATGACACCGGCCGCGCCGAAGGGCTGACGCAGGAACGCGTGCTCATCGTCGATTTCGGCGCGCAATATACCCAGCTCATCGCCAGGCGCGTGCGCGAGGCGGGCGTCTATTCTGAGATCGTGCCCTACAACAAGGCGGAGGAGGCTCTCGGACCCGTTCCGCCCAAGGCCATCATCCTCTCTGGCGGACCGGCGAGCGTGCATGAGGCTGGCACGCCCCAGGCCCCGCAAGCCCTCTTCTCAGCCGGCGTGCCGGTGCTCGGCATCTGCTACGGGGAGCAGGCGATGGTGGCGGCCCTTGGCGGGGTCGTCGAAGGCGGACATGCGCGCGAGTTCGGCCGGGCCGAGCTTCAGATCATCGACGAGACGCCGCTCTTCGACGGCGTGTTCCAGGTCGGCGAGCGGGCGCTGGTGTGGATGAGCCATGGCGACCGCGTGACCAGGCTTCCGCCGGGCTTCCGCGCCGTCGGCATCTCGACCGGCGCGCCCTTCGCGGCCGTCGCCGACGATTCGCGAAGGCTCTACGGCGTCCAGTTCCATCCCGAGGTGGTGCACACGCCGAAGGGCGCGGCGCTGCTCGCCAATTTCGTCCATGCGATCGCTGCTTGCGCCGGCAACTGGACCATGGCGCAATTCCGGACCCATGAGGTCGCGCGCATCCGCGCGCAAGTCGGCGACGGCCAGGTCATCTGCGGGCTCTCGGGAGGGGTCGATTCCGCCGTCGCAGCGCTCCTGATCCACGAGGCGGTGGGTGACCAGCTCACCTGTATCTTCGTCGATCACGGATTGTTGCGCCAAGGCGAGGCCGAGGAGGTCGTCGACCTGTTCCGCGGCCATTACAACATCCCGCTCGTCGCGGTCGATGCCGGCGCGCGTTTCCTCGATGGCCTGCAAGGCGCCACCGATCCCGAAGCGAAGCGCAAGACGATCGGCCGGATGTTCGTCGATGTGTTCGAAGAGGAGGCCGAGAAGATCGGCGGCGTCGAGTTCCTGGCGCAAGGCACGCTCTATCCCGACGTGATCGAGAGCGTCTCGGCGACCGGCGGTCCGTCGGCAACCATCAAGTCGCATCATAATGTCGGCGGCTTGCCCGAGCGGATGAGGCTCAAACTGATCGAGCCGCTGCGCGAGCTGTTCAAGGACGAGGTCAGGGCGCTCGGGCGCGAGCTTGGACTCCCCGACGCCTTCGTCAATCGCCATCCTTTCCCGGGTCCGGGGCTCGCCATCCGCGTGCCCGGCGAAGTGACCGAGGAGAGGCTTGCCATCCTGCGAAAGGCGGACGCGATCTATCTCGACGAGATCAGAAGTCGCGGGCTTTACGACAAGATCTGGCAGGCCTTCGCCGTGCTGCTGCCGGTGCGCACCGTCGGCGTGATGGGCGATGCGCGCACCTACGACTATGTGTGCGCGCTCCGCGCCGTGACCTCGACCGACGGGATGACCGCCGATTACTACGATTTCTCCCACGAGTTTCTCGGGGCCGTGTCGCGCCGCATCATCAACGAGGTGCGCGGCATCAACCGCGTGGTCTACGACATCACCTCGAAACCGCCCGGCACGATCGAGTGGGAGTAGTGATTGTTTCGCCATTGCGGCGTAAGGCGAAATCGAGCGAGCAGGCACGGCGTTTCGGCACTGGATACCGGCTTTCGCCGGTATGACGGGAAAGGGGCGGTGGCAGCGGCAGCGCGATCGCCCTACGCAGCGTCCTGCTCGACGCAGATGAGCGCTGCATCCGGTTCCGAGAGTTTCTCGTCGAGCAGCGAGCAGTGATGCGGCGCTTTGCCCTCACGCACATGCGCCCGGAAATGGCGGCAGGTCCGGCAGACGCCGAATGCCTGCTGCCCGCGGCGGCGCAATGCCTCGCGCAGCGCGCTGTCGAGTTCGCGCGAAAGCGTCTCGGCATCGGTGCTGGCAGCGATGTCGCCGGCAAGCTCATGCACTGCCGACTGCGCGAGCAGGTCTCGTCCCGCGGAGGTAAGATCGAGCGTGACGGACCGGCCGTCCTTGAGGTGGGGCGTCTTGGTGACGAGGCCCTTCGCCTCCAGCGCGATCAGGGTCTGCGACACGGTGCCGCGCGTGGAGCCGAGATAGGCGGCAAGCGCCGCCGGCGTGCGCGAGAAGCGGTTGGCGCGCGCGAGATAGCGCAGCGCCTCCCACTGCGCTGGCTGCAGGCCCCCCTCATGGTCCGAACCGCGCAGCACGCGGCCGAGGCGCTCGATAAGATGCGCCGCGCGAAGGGCAGATGAAAGCGAGTCGCTATTAGCCATTGACGCCGTGTGGTCGATTTGATAGTGACTCGCTATCACTTTTGCTGGGCTTTGACAAGGAGTATCCGTCATGTCGACCATCGCCGGTTACCGCCTGAACGACCCGTCTTTGCCGCCTTCGCCGCTAAAGCCGCAGGAGTTCGAGGAGCTGAAGGCCTCGATCCTGTTCGGTCCCGAGGATGTCGCCGCGCTCAAGCGCGCACACGACATCGTCTCGGGCCAGGTCGAGGCGATCCTCGACGTTTGGTACGGTTTCGTCGGCGCGAACCCGCACCTCTTGCGCTATTTCGCCGACGCGAAAACCGGCGCGCCGATCCCCGCCTATCTCGAGGCCGTGCGCAAGCGGTTCGGCCAGTGGATCCTCGACACCTGCCGCGCCAACTATGACGCGGCGTGGCTCGCCTATCAGGACGAGATCGGCCGCCGCCATCACCGGATCGGCAAGAACAAGACGGACGGCGTCAACGCCACGCCGCATATCCCGATGCGGCTTGTGCTCGCGCTCGTCTCGCCGATCTCGATCACGATGAAGCCGTTCCTTGCCAAGACTGGCGCGAGCGCGGCCGAGGTCGAGGCGATGCACGCGGCCTGGACCAAGTCCGTCCTCCTGCAGGCGATCCTCTGGACGCGCCCCTATGCCAAGGACGGAGATTTCTGATGACGGAGCCGCCTGGAGCGCCCGCCTGGCACATCGCGCATTGGCTGAACGGCGGCCCGGCCGAGGGGATCGCGGCCTTGCGCGGCCAGGTCGTGCTCGCCGTCGCCTTCCAGATGCTCTGTCCCGGCTGCGTGGCGCATGGGCTGCCGCAGGCGCAGCGCGCGCGGGCGGCTTTCTCGGAGTCCGAGCTCGCCGTCATCGGTCTCCACACCGTGTTCGAGCATCACGAGGCGCAGGGCTCGGAGGCGGCCTTGCGGGCGTTCCTGCACGAATACCGCATCGACTTCCCCGTAGGCATCGATGCGCCCTCTGACGACGGCGGCGTGCCGCAGACCATGCGGGCTTACGCGATGCAGGGCACGCCGACGACGATGCTGATCGACCGGCAGGGAAGGCTCCGGCTGCAGCGCTTCGGGCATCTCGACGACATGCGGCTCGGCGCGCTCATTGCGTCGCTCTCGGCGGAAGCGTCGATCGACAGGCCTGATCGGCGCGATTCAGCCGCGGCGGGATGCGACGCCGACGGCTGCCCCACCGGCGGCTGAGGATGGCGATGCGCTGACGGCGGCACGGGCGCGCACCTTTCGTCATGCCCGGACACCCCGGGTCCGGCTCCGCCGGCCCGGGCGCAGGCTCGAGTCCGGGCATCATGCCGTTTCCTCTCAGCAAGATGAAGCGCCAATGGAATGGATCGCCGGAGCCTGTCCCCGGACTTGATCCGGGGATCAAGCCCGGCAATGACGAAGAGCGTGATGGGGTGCCGCTAGTCGCGGTCCTGGCGGAACGTCTGATCCAGGCTAAACGCACCTGGCCCCGTGAACACGAGAAGCAGGAACGCAAAGCAGAAAAGAATTGCAGCGTCTCCGCCGTTCAAGACCGGGAAGAAACTTTGCGGGGCGTGGGCCATCCAATAGGCCACCGCCATCTGGCCAGATAGCAAGAAAGCAACGGGCCGGGTGCACAGTCCGAGCAGGATCAGGAGACCGCCCACAACTTCCATGATCCCGGCAATGCCCGATAAGGAAAGCAGGGTTGGCAACCCGCTCGCAGGCGCTGAGGGGAAGCCGAACAGCTTTTGGGTGCCATGCTCCATGAAGAGCAGGGCGGTCATCATTCGGAACAGGGCAAGCGCGTACGGCGTGTAGCGATCGAGGCCTTCTGTCTGCTGCATGACTTTGCTCCTATGTTTTGTTTATGTAGAGCGCCGACCCGGCCGAGATAGGGCAACCCATTCATTTTTTTCACGCCAGTTCCGCCCCCGATCTCGCCTATAATGCGCCCGGCGCGGAATGGCGTAATTGCGTGGTGCCGTGACGATGCGAAAGCAGGACGCTCTTGACATCTTGGAGGCCAAGCTCGCCGCCATCGAGCAGGAGCACGACCAGGAGCTTGAAGGCAAGGAAGACCTTCGCGAGCCGATCGATGTCAAGGCGGAGGCGCGAGCGCTCACAGCGATCTTCGATTTCCCGCAGAACTGCAAGATCGCGCCAACCGAGTCGCTGCTTCGCGTGTTCAGGCGCTACTTGCGCACGGCGAAGGCCCATACGCCGGTCGCGGAGCAACGTCGCCCGCCGCGGTCGCGGGCGAGCTAGGCCCCGCCGTTCGCCCGTTTCGAGGACGAATCGGCTAGAACATTACCGCGGACGAACGGCAGGCACACCATGACCCTCCTCATCCTCGGCATCATCGTCTTTCTCGGCTTTCATCTTTTGCCCACGGTTCCGGGCTTGCGCGAGCGGCTGATCGGCCGATTTGGCGAGGGCGGCTACAAGGGCCTGTTCTCCTTGCTGTCCATCGCGGGCCTTGCTCTCCTTATTTACGGCTTCGCCAAGGCGCCTCTCATCCAGGTCTGGTCCCCGCCAGGCTGGACGCGCTGGGTGGCGATCGTGCTGATGCTTCCCGCCTTTATTTTTCTCGTCGCGGCCTATGTGCCCGGGCAGATCAAGGTCAAGCTCAAACATCCGTTTCTGGTCGCCGTCAAAACTTGGGCGCTCGCCCATCTCATCGCCAATGGCGACCTCGCCTCCCTGATCCTGTTCGGCTCGTTCCTCGCTTACGCGGTGTATGACCGCATCACCCTCAAGTCGCGCGAACCGCATGGGGTCGGGATTGAGGGCCCGGTGAAGCCTCAGAACGACGTCATCGCGGTGGTGGTCGGCACCGCGCTCTACGTCGTGTTCTTGATTTGGCTGCATCCGCTCCTGATCGGGTCGGCGCCCCTGGCCCACTGAGGCCATAGGCCCTCTCGGGCCCACTTTTTTGCACTGCACAAACACCTATATTTCTGCCATAAGACGGAGAGCAAAGGTCGCGGGTTAAGGAGCTCGAGCGACGTGTCGCAGGACTTTGCCTTGAAGCGGGTGACCGCGCCGGACATTCGCAACCGGAAGGGCGGCGCGCCGATCGTAGCCCTTACCGCCTATCACGCCCATACCGCCCGCATCATCGACCCTCATGTCGATATGCTGCTCGTCGGCGATTCTCTCGGCATGGTCATGCACGGCTACGAGACGACCGTGCCGGTGCCGCTCGAGCTGATGATCATGCACGCGCAGGCGGTGGTGCGCGGCTCGACCCAGGCACTCGTCGTCGTCGACATGCCGTTCGGCTCTTATGAGGAGAGCCCGCCGATTGCCTTCCGCAATGCCGCGCGGGTGATCAAGGAGACGGGTTGCGGCGCGGTCAAGATCGAGGGCGGCGTGCAAATGGCCGAGACCATCCGCTATCTCTCCGAGCGCGGCATCCCGGTGATGAGCCATATCGGCATGACGCCGCAGGCCATCAACACGATCGGCAGCTTCTCGCCGCGCGGCCGGCGCCGCTCCGAGTGGGCGGCGTTCGAGGCGGACGCCAAGGCGGTCGCCGAGGCCGGCGCCTTCGCGATCGTGCTCGAAGCTCTGGCCGAGCTTCTCGCCGCGCGGATCACCAAGCAGATCGACATTCCCACCATCGGCATCGGCGCTTCGGTGGAATGCGACGGGCAGATCCTCGTGCTCGAGGACATGCTCGGGCTTTCGCCCCGCGTGCCGAAATTCGTCAAGGAGTATGCGCAGCTCGGCGCCGGGATCGAGACCGCGGTCAAGGCCTTCGCCGGCGAGGTGCGAAACCGCGCGTTTCCCGCCGCGGAGCATACTTACCCGATGTTCGACGAGAACGCGGAAGTCACGAAAAAGACCAAAATCACAGGCAGTTAGCCCGCTTTCGGCGTTTCGTCCGGCGCGCCTTGTCGCGGAGGTTTCAGGCTCTTTAACTTGCGCGCCCAAGGCGCCTTCTACTATACGGCGGCAGGAGACACGGCTTGAGGCCTGCAAGGCCGAGCCCCCCAGTCTCGCCATAACCGCAAAGCAAGAGTCCGCTGACCGATGAGCGACCGTGATTTCTTTCGCGAGGTGGACGAAGCCGTCCGCCAGGACAAATATAAGAAGCTTTGGGACGAATACGGCGTTTATGTTCTGGGCGCCGCCGCCGTCATGGTCGTCGGGGTCGCCGGCTACAATGGCTGGACCGCTTGGCAAGAGAAGCGGGCGGCCGATGCCGGTGCCAAATTCTCCCAAGCCTTGAGCCTGGAGGAAAGCGCCGACGCGGCAAAAGCGCGCGAGATGCTGACCGCATTGGCGGAGCAGGGGCCGCAAGGTTACCGCGTTCTGGCGCGCTTTCAGCTCGCAGCGGCGGCAGCGAAGGCCGGCGAGACCGACAAGGCCGTCGCCGAATACGACGCGCTCGCCAAGGAGCAGGGCGTCGATCCAATCCTGCAAGGCCACGCCACGCTTCAGGCGGCTTCGCTCAGATTGGAGAAGGCGGACTATGCCGAGATGGAGCAGCGTCTGAAAGCTCTCGCAGACTCCGATAGCGCCTGGCGTTTTTCAGCACGCGAGCTGCTCGGACTTTCGGCTTACAGGGTGAAGGATATGCGCGAGGCCGAGAGGCAATTCAGCGCGCTCATCGGCGATGAGGCAACGCCGGCAAACTTGCGGGAACGTGCCAATATGATGCTGGCGCTGATCGTGGGAGCGCCGCAGACGTTGAGCACCACGGCACGATAGAAGGTGCATAGCGAAGGGTGGCTCGAAGTTGCGCTCGGGTCGAACACGGGGATTTGGCGATTGCCTGCTCGGCGCGGGGCTCATGGCAGCTATTGCCGTGGGTCTTGCGGGGTGTGGCGGTGGCACGAGTTTTGAGGCCATCGAGAAGAAGATCAAGAATCCCTTCGCCAAAAAGGAAGTCCCCTTGCCGGGCCAACGGATTGCCGTCATCACCGATCCGACCGTGGTCAGCATCGATCCGGCCGAAGCGGCAAGGCCGGTGCAGCTGCCGGCGCCTCAAGCCAACGGCTCGTGGTCGCAGCCGGGCGGTTCTCCTTCCAACAATCTCGGTCACCTCGCGCTCAACAGTGACGTCCGCAAAGTCTGGTCGGCCGATGCCGGGACCGGTTCGTCGTCGAGCGGTCGCTTAAGCGCCGTGCCGCTGGTTGCCGACGGCAAGGTGTTCACGCTCGATGCCGGAGGCACGGTGTCGGCCTTTTCCGCGGCAAGCGGCGGGCGAATTTGGTCGGCAGACGTGACCCCTGACAATGAGAAGCGAAAAGAGGGTTTTGGCGGGGGGCTCGCCTTGGACGGAGGCCGGCTGTTCGCGGCGACCGGCTTTGGCACCGTCGTTGCCATCGATCCCGGCAATGGCGCGGTGGTCTGGTCCAAGCGCGTCGGCGAGCCCGTCCGCAGCGCGCCCACGGCCGCAGGGGGCAAGATCTATTTCGTCTCTGCCGGCAACATCCTTTATGCCCTCAACGCCGATGACGGCCAGCAGCTTTGGACCTCGCGCGGATTGCCGCAAGCGGCGACGCTCTTGAGCAACGTCAGCCCCGCGGTGAGCGGCGGCGTCGTGGTTGCGCCTTTTCCCGCCGGCGACGTAGCCGCCTTCGAGGCCGCCAGCGGCAAGGGCACGTGGCGCGATTCCTTGGCGCGGTCGAGCGAGACCTCGGCCTCCGCCGTTCTCGGCGATCCGGCGCGGCCGGTCATCGATCGCGGCGTCGTCTTCGCGGTCAGCCATGGCGGCAAGATGATCGCCATCGCCGAAGCCTCGGGCGAGCGGCTATGGACGCGCAATCTCGCCAGCACGCAGATGCCGTGGGTCGCGGGCGACACCGTCTATGTCGTCGATCTCGCCGGCAAGCTGATTGCGCTTGCCCGCGCCGACGGCAAAGTGCGATGGGTGGCCGAGCTTCCGAAGGGCGCGCGCTGGAGCGGACCGGTGCTCGCAGGCGGCAAGCTCTGGCTCGTCTCTGGAAACGGCCTTTTGGTCGGCGCCGATGCGCGGACGGGCCAGCTCATCACCCAGCTCGATCTCGACACGCCGGTCTTCGTGACGCCTGTTGTGGCAGGCGGGCGCATGTATATCATCGCCGACAACGCCTCACTGATTGCCCTCAACTAGCCCCGCCGCCGGCCGCCGACCCCCCGCAACTTCCGAAGCCAAGCCGAGATGTCCTTCACCGTCGCCATTGTTGGACGGCCGAATGTCGGCAAGTCCACGCTGTTCAATCGACTGGCGGGGAAGCGGCTCGCTCTCGTCGACGACCAGCCGGGCTTGACGCGCGACCGGCGCGAGGTCGAGGCAACACTTGGGTCCTGCACGGTGCGGCTCATCGATACCGCCGGGCTCGAGCCCGGCGATACGGGACTTGGCGCGCGCACGCGTCAGCAAACCGAAGCGGCCATCGCGCACGCCGACCTCGTACTGTTCCTCATCGATGCGCGGGCGGGCGTGGTGGCGGCCGACGAGATTTTCGCCGACCTCGTCCGTAGCGCCGGTAAGGCGGTCATCCTCGCCGTCAACAAAAGCGAGGGGCGCGCGGCCGAGCCTGCGCTCTACGAGGCTTACGCGCTCGGCCTCGGCGAGCCGCTTCCGATTTCGGCCGAGCACGATCTCGGCATCGGCGAGCTCGCAGAGGCGATTGCGCTGATTTGCCGCCAGCGGGCCGGCGCGCCGGAAGAGCAGGGCGAGGAACGGGCGGAGCCTCCTCCGCATCCTTTGCGGATCGCCATCGTCGGGCGGCCGAATGTCGGCAAGTCGACCCTCATCAATGCGTTGCTGGGCGAGGAACGCATGATCACGGGCCCCGAAGCTGGCATTACCCGCGACGCCGTCGCCTCGGGCCTCGAGTGGAATGGGCGGTCCTTGCTCTTGTTCGACACTGCGGGGCTGAGGCGCAGGACGCGCGTCGAAGAGCGTGCCGAGGCGTTATCGGTCGGCGATGCGCTCAAGGCGATCCGCTTCGCCGAGATCGCCGTCCTGCTCGTCGACGCCGAGCAGCCCTTCGAGAAACAAGACCTCCAGATCGCGCATCTGATCGCCGAGGAAGGGCGGGCCCTTGTCATCGCCGTCAACAAATGGGACCTTGTCCGCGATCGCGAGAAGCGGCTTGCCGCCTTGCGCGAGACCTGCCAGCGCCTGTTGCCGCAAGTCAAGGGCGTGGCGCTGGTCCCGGTCTCGGCGCTGACCGGAACGGCACTCGACAAATTGATGAAGGCGATCCTCGCCGCCGATGCGTTGTGGAATCGCAGGCTCCCGACCCGCGCGCTCAATCAATGGCTGCAAGAGGCGGTGGACGCGCATGCCCCGCCTGCCGTCGCGGGCCGGCGCATCAAGCTAAGATATATCACCCAGGCGAACGCGCGGCCGCCGACCTTTGTGCTGTTCTGCTCGCGGCCGAAGGCTCTGCCGGAATCGTATTCGCGATATTTGGTGAATTCCTTGCGCGACAGCTTCGACATGCCGGGTGTGCCGATTAGACTGCACCTGCGCAAAGGCGATAACCCGTTTGCCTGAGGATCGCATGATGGGCGAGGGAAGCGGCACGGAAGTCTATTTCTATCATCTGGAGCGGCTAACGCTCGACGACGTGCTGCCGACGCTGCTTGAAATGTCGCTCAAGCGCGGGTGGCGCGCAGCCGTTCAGGCTGCGAGCGAGGAGCGCGTCGAGGCGCTCGACACGCGGTTATGGACGTATCGGGAGGAGAGCTTTCTTCCGCATGGGACGGCGCGTGACGGCCGCGCGGCCCTGCAACCGATCTATCTCACCGCGGGCGACGACAATCCAAACGCGGCGGACGTTCGCTTCCTCGTCGATGGCGCCACGCTCGCCGATGCTTCGTCCTATCGCAGGATCGCCTATGTGTTCGACGGACGTGACGACGCCGCCGTCGCCCGCGCTCGGGAAGCCTGGCAGCAGGCAAAAACCCGCGGCGATTCCGTCAGTTATTGGCGGCAAGACGCCAATCGGCGCTGGCAACAGGAAGCATAAGGCAAATTGCACGCGTTCCGTCATTCACCTTGTCGCTACCGTGTACGGCCGCTATAAGCCGCGCATTCCATGACATCAGAGGGACTTTATTCTTATGGCCAGTGAGCGCACGCTTTCGATCATCAAGCCCGATGCCACGAAGCGAAATATTACCGGGCAGATCATCGCGCGGCTCGAAGATGCGGGCCTTCGCGTGATCGCGCAGAAACGCGTGTGGTGGAAGAAGAGGGACGCGAAAAAATTCTATGAGGTCCACGAGGGCCAGCCTTTCTTCAAGGATCTTCTCACGTTCATGACTTCGGGGCCGATCGTGTTGCAGGTGCTCGAAGGCGATAACGCCATCGCCAAGAACCGGGAAGTTATGGGAGCGACCAACCCGGTCGATGCGGCGCCCGGCTCGATCCGCAAGGACTTTGCCGTGAGCTTGCAGCAGAACTCCGTGCATGGTTCGGACAGTGCGGCGGCCGCCAAGCGCGAGATCGCGCTTTGCTTCAAGAAGAGCGAGATCGCGGGATAGGGCGCGGTCCCTTGGGCAGTCCGGGAAGATGCCGGCGTCCGCTTCGTGCTAAGAGAAACCCCCATGAGGATCGTGCGGGTCATCGTCGCAATTGCCGTCCTGCCTGCGGCCTTCGCTGCGCCGACGCTAGCGACCGCTCAAGAGGAGCCAAGCCAAGCCGAGCTTCGTGCCGCGAAGGCGCTTGACGACCTTCGCGGCGATCCGCTCGCTCTCCATGAGTTTCTCAAACGCATGCCGAAGGGCGGCGAACTTCACAGTCATCTGCATAGTGCCGTATTTGCCGAGACGCTGATCCAAGACGCCATCGAGGACAAGCTCTGCGTCGACGTGACGACGCACGCCTTTGCCAAGCCGCAAGGTTCGGGAGGCGAGGCCCCGGTCTGCGGTGAGGGCGCCGTTCCCGCGGCGTCGGTCTACAAAGATCAGCGTCTGTATGACGGGTTGATCGACGCCTTCTCCATGCGCGACTTCGTCGCTTCCGAAGGCGATACCGGTCACGATCATTTCTTCGGCGCCTTCAAGAAATTCGGCGGCGTCGATCCAAGCCATACCGGCGAATGGCTGAACGAGGTGGCGAACCGTGCCGCCCGCCAGAACATGCAATATCTCGAGTTGATGGCCACGCCGGCGTGGCATCTACTCGACTCCATCACCAAGGACGTGGCATGGCGCGAGGACTTGCAGAACCTGCGCCAGGAACTTCTCGCCAAGGGGCTTGCCGACGACATTCCCGGAGCGCGCCAATTCTGGGATGAGGCCGAGAGCAAGCGCCGGGATCTCGGGCGCTGTGGCGATAAGGACAAAGCCCCCGGCTGCAAGGTCGCGCTCCGCTACATCTACGAGGTCTTCCGCAACAATCCGAAGGAGCTGGTGTTCGCGCAAACGTTGTTCGGCTTCGAGCTCGCCGCGGCCGATCCGCGCGTGGTGGCCATCAATTTCGTGGGGGAGGAGGACGGACACGACGCCATGACCGACTATGCCGAGCATATGCGCATGGTTGGATTCTTGCGCACGCTCTATCCGAACGTCCGCGTCAGCCTACATGCCGGCGAGCTTGTGCCCGGACTGGTGCCGCCGGAAGGCTTGTGCTGCCACATCAGGCTTGCGGTGGAGCAGGCCGGAACCGACCGCATCGGTCACGGCGTCGATGTCATGTACGAGGACGGCCCCTACGAGCTGTTGAAGACCATGGCCGACAAAGGCGTGCTCGTCGAAATCAACCTCACCAGCAACGAGATGATCCTCGGAATCAGCGGCAACCGTCATCCGTTCGCGACCTATCGCCAGTTCGGCGTGCCGGTTGCACTATCGACCGACGATGCCGGGATCGAGCGCATCGACATCACCCATGAATATGTCCGGGCCGTCGCCGACTATGCGCTCACCTATGCCGACCTCAAGGAGATGGTGCGCAACAGCATCGAATATAGTTTCCTCGACGGGCCGAGCCTGTGGGCCGGCAAGGGCGATTATTCGCGCTTCGCTCCTGAATGCCGCAACGACGTGCCGGGTCTGGCCGAGGCGCCGCCGCCATGCGCGTCCTACCTCTCAGGCAGCGAGAAGGCCGCGCAACAATGGGAGCTGGAGCGGCGCTTCCAGGCGTTCGAAGCGAGCTTCTGAGCCTCTTCGCATCCTACGCGAGGATGCCGCCAAAACAGACATACATGGGGGTTTTCCTTGACGCCGCTTCGCGGCTTACCCCTCACCGCGAGCGCGAAAATACGCTCGCGTGCTCTCCCACAAGAGCAAGGGGAGAGCGGGAAGAAATGGCGCACCCTTCGAGACGGGCCTTCGGCCCTCCTCAGGGTGAGGTGATTACAACACCAACGCCCTCATGCTGAGGAGCGCCCGTAAGGGCGCGTCTCGAAGCACGGACTTAACTCCCTCTCTCCCTCGTGGGGAGGTCATGCGTCATTCCGGCGAAAGCCGGAATCCAGAAGCGGCATGCACTTGCTTTCGTGAGTCTGGGTACCGGCTTTCGCCGGTATGACGCGTGCCCGCGTCAGCTCAAACTGCGGATGCGGAAGGGGAGGCCGCCCTTCGGGCAGAGCGTGACCGTCGCATGGATCTTCGCCGGCACCGGACCTGCATATTCCGGGGTGAAGCGGCGCAGCAACTGCACCAGAGCGAGCGTATTCTCGATCTGCGACAGCGCGCCACCGATGCAGGCACGCTTGCCGGCGGCGAAGGGAAGGTAGCTGTACTTCACCCGCTTCTTGGAGCGCTCGGGCGCGAAGCGCTCGGGATCGAACTTCTCCGGCTCGTCCCAATATCTCGGGCTGTGGTGCATGACGTAGGCGAGGATCACCACCTTGTCGCCGGCCTTGATCTTGCGGCCCTCGATCTCGTCATCGTCGGCCGCAATCCGGATCAGAGCCCAGATCGGCGGGAACAGCCGCATGGTCTCTTGGATCACCATGCGCGTATAGCTTAGCTGCTGAATCTCGTTCCATTGCGGATCGCGTTCGCCGCAGACGGCGCGCGCTTCGGCCCTGATGCGCTCGAGCGCCTCGGGGTGCTGCGAGAGGAGATAGAGCGACCAGGCGAGCGTGAGCGCGGTCGTCTCTGTCCCGGCCCACAGATATTGCTTCATCTCATCGATCACCTGCTGGCGATCGAATTCAGGGAAAGTGGGATCGGCTTCCGCCTCCTCGAGCATTCTGAGCAGGGTCTTCTCGCGATGATCGAGCACGCCTGCGCCGGTGACCATCTCGGGGATCTGGCCCCAGACCTCCATGGCCTTGGCGGCGTCTTCCTGCGTCATCTCTTCGAGCTCGCCGCGCACGTTCTTCAGCCGGATCGACTTGTGGTTCATCACGTCGGTGTAGGTCTTCACTTGGCCGAAGACGAAATGCGGGTTGAACGGCATCTCGCGGTCGAACAGCGCCTTGCACACCATCTCGGCGGCAAGCGTCCAGGTCTCTTCCACCATCTCGATGGTTTCGCCGGTCGAGGCGAATTTCGCCCAGCGCCCCATCTTGGAATCGATGGCCGACATCAGATAGGGGAAATAGTCCTCGAACATGTGCGGATGGAAGGCAGGCTGCTGCGGCGCGCGGATCCTCTGCCACAGGGCGCCATCGACGGTGATCATGCTCTTGCCGAAGATGGGGCGAAGCCCGTCGAAATACTTCACGTAATTGTCGGCGTTCGACACCAGGACGCGTTCGGCATGCGCCGGCTCAGACAAGAGCATGACGCGCTGGTTCTTGAGATTGATGGGAACCACGCCGCCGTACTTGTCGCTGAGAGCCATGAGAACCTGCATGGGGTTCTCCTGGTTCAGGAGCGGGGTCAGCTTGAACCAAATGCTCTGCTCTTCGCCGAGGCCATGCGATGGAGAATAGGCAACTGTCATAACTGCCATTTTATGCCTTCCCCCAGGCTCCCTGCCGTTGGTACCGGGGGCCGCCGGCCTGTTGCCGCAACTGGCCGCAAGCGGCCTTTCGCTTGGAAAACAGGCTCAAACTGCCTCGAATTGGGCCAGTCTGTAGCATCCGGCCGTTGGCAATGTCCATCAGCGGCCGGCACCTATTTTGCGGTGCGACATGCCGCCCCGTCCAGGGCCCGATTTTAGGGCCGTTAACAAAATCAATCAAAGCCCTTCGTCGAGGGGCGGCGAGAATAGGGCAGTTTTGGGGCGCTGTTCCTTGACCCGCGTCGAGCTGGCGACGCTCTCGCCTTCCACCCCGACTGCGCCCGACGCCACCAGGCGAAGTGCGTGGGGGTAGAGGCGGTGCTCTGCGGCGAGCACCCGGCCGGCGAGGCTCTCTTCGGTATCGGCCGCCAGCACGGGAACGGCGGCTTGAGCGACGATTGGACCTGCATCCATCTCCGGCCGCACGAAATGAACGGTGCAGCCGCTGATCTTCGCGCCTGCCTCTAGAACGCGCGCATGCGTGTTGAGGCCCGGAAACGCGGGGAGGAGGGAGGGATGGATGTTGAGGTGCCGGTTCCACCAGTGGCGAACGAACCTCTCGGTGTGGAGACGCATGAAGCCCGCGTTGCAAAGAAGCGCGACCTTTGCCTCTTCCAGCGTTTCATTCAGCGCCGCATCGAACGCGTCGCGCGAGGCGAAATCCTTGTGGTTGACGGTGCGGGTCGGGATCGAGGCAGCATCGGCGTGGGCAAGGCCTTGCGCGCGAGGCACGTTCGAGACCACGAGCACGATCTCGGCGGGATAGCCGGGGGCTTTGCAGGCCTCGATCAGCGCTTGCAAGTTGCTGCCGCGACCCGAGATGAGGACGCCGACCCGCGTCTTCTTCACGGGGAGCTCCGCGCGAGCTTGCCGGCGTAGCGGATGGGCGCGCCCTTTCCGCGTTCGCCGATGGCGCCGATCGCCATGGCGTCGCCGCCGAGCGTTTGGACCACGCGCTCGACATCGCGTGGGCCGACGACCAGGGTCATGCCGACACCGCAATTGAACGTGCGAAGCATCTCTTCCTGGGGAAGCCGCGCCTCCTGCATGAGCCAGGCGAAGACCGGCGGCAGAACAAACGCGTCGAGATCGATCTCGGCGGATAGTTCTCCAGGGAGCACGCGCGGAATGTTGTCGGTGAGACCGCCGCCGGTAATATGGGCTAGCGCCTTGACGGCTGAAGTTTGGCGAATCGTTTCAAGGATCTGCCGGACATAGATGCGGGTCGGTGTGAGCAAGACCTCGCCCAGCATAGCCTCGCGCTCGAAGGGCGCGGGATCGTTCCATCTGAGCCCCGCGCCAGCGACGATGCGGCGCACCAGGGAAAAGCCGTTGGCGTGAACGCCGGAGGAGGGAAGGGCAACGATGACGTCGCCCGCCGCAATGTCGTTGCGCGGTAGCAACCGGTCGCGCTCGACCGCGCCGACACAGAACCCTGCGAGGTCGTAGTCGCCCGGCGCATAAAGCCCCGGCATCTCGGCAGTCTCCCCGCCGATCAGCGCACAGCCCGCTTCCTTGCAACCCTTGGCGATGCCGCCGACGACCGCCGTCGCCACGCCGAGGTCGAGCTTGCCGGAGGCGAAGTAGTCGAGAAAGAACAAGGGTTCGGCGCCCTGCACCACGATGTCGTTCACGTTCATGGCGACGAGGTCGAGCCCGATCCCGGCATGGTTTCCGGTCTCGATGGCAAGCTTGAGCTTGGTGCCGACGCCGTCGGTTGCGGCGACGAGCAGCGGGTCGGCAAAGCCAGAAGCCTTGAGATCGAACAGGCCTCCGAACCCGCCGAGCGCCCCGAGCACGCCTGCGCGCTTGGTGCTTGCCGCGAGCGGGCGAAGCGCCTCAACCAGGGCGTTACCGGCATCGATGTCGACACCGGCAGCGCGATAGGTCACTTTGGCTTTGTCCTTGGGAGTTGCGGGCACCGAGCCACTCAGGGTGGAGAAACGGGCGATTTCCGGCATAACAATCGTGCCCGGCGAGGCCCGTCAAGGCGCAAAAGGCCGTGGGCCCGCCACATTCACAAGGTGACGAAAGGGTAAGGAGCGGCTTTCATGCGCCGGGCGTTGCGGCAGAGTTGAACATGGCGGCACGGCGGCTGAAACCTTCTGCGCTCGCTGCGGGGCTCCTCCTCTTGCCCTGTCTTGCCTTTGGCGCTTTCCGCGGCAGCGCTGCGGAAGCCGCCGATAGCCTCTATGACGTCGCCAAGATTTCGGTCGACATCACCGCCGGGGATGCCGTCGCGGCGCGGGCGACGGGAATGGCCGAGGCCGAGTCGCGCGCGGTCAAAACCGTGCTCCAGCGCCTGCTTCCTCCCGGCGTCGACGCGGACCTGCCCGGGCTCACCAAGGAGGACATCGAAGGCCTCGTCAACGGCGTCTCGATCCGCAAGGAGCAGAACTCGACGACCCGCTATATTGCGACCCTCGATGTCAGCGTGAACGAGCAGGCGATCAAGCAACTCCTGCAAGATTACAGTCTTCCCTATAGCGAAGAGCGCGCAGAGCCCATCTCGATCCTGCCGCTCGTGATCGCGGGCGGGGCCGTGGCGAGCGAGGGCGCCGAGAGGTGGCGCCAAGCGTGGGAGGATCTCGATCTGTCCCATAGCGTGACGCCCGCCACGATCTTGCGGCCGCGCCCCGGTCTTGGGCTCGACACCGTCAAGGCGGTGCTCGCCAGCGATGGCGAGGCTCTGGCCAAGATGCAAGACGAATACGGCTCCGGCCCCCTCGTCATCGCCGTGGGCGAGACGACGGGCGGCGCCTTCGTGACCCGGCTTGCGGGCGCCGACGGCGTGGGCGCAATCGCCTTCGAGCGGAGCGACACGCTTGGGGGCGATCCCAATGCCCGCGCCCGCGAGGCGGCCGGAATCGCGTTTGGGATCATCGAGAACCGCTGGAAAACGACGAAGGCCGGCCTCGCGCCGGGGGGCGAAGCGAACGTCCAGCCGGGCGTCCCGGCGCCTCCGGACGGGAGCGAAGCCAATGCGCCCAAGGGCGAGGTCCCGCGCAATGTGGTGGCGCAGGTCGAGTTCTCGGGCCTCAAGGATTGGCAAGAGATTCGCGGAAGGCTGATGAACGTGGCCGGAATCCGGGGGCTCGAGGTCAATTCGCTGTCGGCGCGGGCCGCGTCAATTACCTTCGACTATGCCGGCTCGCTCGGCCGCCTGCAGCAGGAACTCGGCCAGAACGGCTTTGTTTTCGATGAGAGAGGGGGGACCTTTGTGCTTCGTTCGCGCTAGGTTGCAGCCGTGAACAAATCCCCCGCTCTCCCCTTGGGGAGAGCACGCGCGCGTGGTTCGAGGCCCGGCCGTCATCCTGAGGTGCGAGCGCGCGGTCCCCATCGCGCTCGCGCGATGGGGTGCCCCCGCAGCGAGCCTCGAAGGACGGCCGGGCACCTCGCCATGACGCGCGCGGGGAGGGGTAAGCGGCGAAGCCGCGTTACAGATGCTCGCACCTCAGGATGACGGCGGGGCGCGAGGTGCCGGCAACACCGAGAATCTGCTAGAATGCCGGGCGGAGGTGCCGCGCCGCAAGGCAGGAACGACGTCCTGGAGGAGCTTCCGTGAATATTCCCAACAGCCTGACGCTCGGGCGGATCGTGCTCGTTCCGCTGATCGTGTGGCTGATTATCACCCACGAGATGACCGCGGCCTTCCTCATGTTTCTGCTCGCCGGGTTGTCGGATGCGGCCGACGGGTTCCTCGCCAAGCGCTATGGCTGGCGCAGCGAGCTCGGCGCCTATCTCGATCCGATCGCCGACAAGGCGCTGCTTGTCAGCATCTATGTCACGCTCGGCTTCGCCGGGCATTTGCCGGTGTGGCTCGTGATCGCGGTGGTGAGCCGCGACATCCTCATCGTGGGAGCCGTGGTGCTGTCATGGATGTTGTCGCGGCCGCTCACCATGCAGCCGCTGCTCGTCAGCAAGGCCAACACCCTCGCGCAGATCGTGCTCGCGGGCCTCGTGCTGGCAGAGCTCGGTCTTGGTCTCGGCCTGCATCAAATTGTCGGCGTTCTCATCTGGGTGACCGGATCGCTGACGATCATCTCGGCGGCCGCCTATTTCTGGGAGTGGCTCGGGCATATGGCAAGTTACGAGCCCGCGCCGCAGCCGCTTCCGCCGCGTCAGAAAAAGGCGGCCAAACGCGAGGAGCCGCAACCCTCCCGGGTCAGGGCCTCGTGAGTCTCGTCCAACTCACGCTCGATCTGCCGCATCGCGCGGCGCTTGGCGCCGAAGACTTCCTCGTCAGCGATTGCAATCGCGCGGCGGTCAAGTTGATAGACGCTTGGCCGCAATGGCCGGACCAGGTCCAGCTCCTTATCGGGCCGGCCGCGAGCGGCAAGACGCATTTGGCCCGCGTGTGGCAAGCGATTTCCGGAGCCGAGGCGCTCAGTCCTGATACGCTCCGCATGGATTTCATCGACGGGATGAAGGCGGGAACCCCGCTCGTCATCGAAGATGCCGATCGGGCCGCCTATGAGGAGAAGGCCCTCTTCCATCTTCTAAACCTCGCGCGCGAGAACCGGCTCTTCGTGCTGCTCACCGCGCGGAGCGTGCCGAGCCGCTGGCGGCTGTCGCTGCCTGACCTGCTCTCGCGGCTCAATGCATCGCCTGCCGTCGAGATCGGGCCTCCCGACGAGACGCTCATCCGCACCGTCATGCTCAAGCATTTTGCCGACCGGCAACTCGATATCGATCCGAAAGTGCTTACATATCTCGCGCTGCATGTGGACCGCTCGCTGGCGGCGGCGGCTGCCGCCGTCGCGGCGGTCGATCGGGCCGCGTTGGCCACGGGGCGCAAGATCAGCCGCCAGCTGGTGAGCGAGGCGCTTGCGGGAACGGCATCGCGAGACTAGGCGGCGCTGGCCATTGCCCCGGTCCGTAACGTAAGTGATACAGTTGCTGAGTTACAGTCGGGGACCTCCAAGGAAATTCCGTGTTTGGCCTGAAGAGAAGCGTCGGATTGTCAAGAGGTTAGCGATGGTTTTGCCTGCGAAGGTTGAACGGCAAGATGCAAGCCCCGGGGTTGCCGCTTTCGGTCCGAGCCGCTTCTTCAACCGCGAGCTGTCTTGGCTGCATTTCAACCGGCGCGTGCTCGAAGAGGCCGAGAACGAGCGCCACCCGCTGCTCGAGCGCCTGCGCTTCCTGTCGATCTCGGCCTCGAATCTCGACGAGTTCTACATGGTGCGGGTCGCGGGCCTCCGCGGGCAGGTGCTCGCCGGAATCGAGACGCCGAGCGACGATGGATTGCCCCCGGTCGAGCAGCTCGACCGCATCAACCGCTCCGTCGCCGAGCTGACCGCCGAGCAGCAGGAAAACTGGGTGACGCTCGAGGCGCTGCTGGCCGAAGCCGGCATTCACGTATTGAGCGCCGATCAGCTTACGGAGGCCGAGCACGCCTGGCTCGAGGAGCATTTCCTCGCGCATATCTTTCCGGTGCTGACGCCAATTGCTGTCGATCCCGCCCATCCTTTTCCCTTCATCCCCAATTTCGGCTTCACGCTCGGGCTCGAGCTCGTGCGCGAGGGATCGCTGCGCACCATGCATGCGCTCATGCCGATCCCGCCGCAGCTTGATCGCTTTATCCGCTTGCCGAGCGAGGGCGAAGCCAAGGAACCGATCCGCTTCATCAGATTGGAGACCGTGGTCGGTATCTTCGTGTCGAGGCTGTTCCCCGGCTACCGGGTGAGAAGCCAGGGCGCGTTCCGCGTGCTGCGGGACAGCGACATCGAGGTGCAGGAAGAGGCCGAAGATCTGGTCAGGCTGTTCGAATCGGCCCTGAAGCGGCGGCGCCGCGGTTCGGTGATCAGGCTCGAAATGGAAGCGACGATGCCGTCGCGTCTGCAACGCTTCGTCATGCAGGAGCTCAAGGTCTCTGAGCGCGAGAGCTTCGTGCAGAAGGGCCTGATCGGACTTGCCGACACCAATCAGCTCATCGTCGCCGACCGCCCCGACCTCAAGTTTCAACCGTTTGTCAGCCGGTTTCCGGAGCGTATCCGAGAGCATCAGGGCGATTGCTTCGCCGCCATCCGCAAGAAGGACATCGTCGTCCATCACCCTTACGAGTCGTTCGACGTCGTGCTGCAATTGCTGAAGCAGGCCGCCGCCGACCCGGATGTGGTGGCGATCAAATGGACGCTCTATCGCACCGGCAAGACCTCGCCGATCATCGAGGCGCTAAAAGATGCCGCCGAGGCCGGCAAGTCCGTGACGGCGGTGGTCGAGCTCAAGGCGAGGTTCGACGAGGAAGCCAACATCAAATGGGCGCGCGACTTGGAAAGCGCAGGCGTCCAGGTGGTTTACGGCTTCATCGAGCTCAAGACGCACGCCAAGCTGAGCCTGATCGTCAGGCGCGAGCGCGGCGGGCTCGTCACCTATTGCCACGTGGGGACCGGCAACTATCACGCGGTCACCGCCAAGATCTATACCGACCTGTCGTTCTTCACCGCCGACCGCGTCATCGGCCACGACCTCTCGCGCATCTTCAACTACGTGACGGGATATGCCGAGCCGGCCGAACTGGAGGCCATGGCGGTGTCGCCGCATGGCATCCGCGCGCGCATCCTCGACCACATCCGCGAGGAAATGTACCATGCCAAGGCGGGCCGCCCCGCCGCCATCTGGATGAAAATGAATTCGCTGGTCGACGCCGAGACCATCGACGCGTTGTACGAAGCAAGCCGCGCCGGAGTGGAGATCGATCTCGTGGTGCGCGGCATCTGCTGCCTGAGACCCGGCGTCCCCGATCTTTCGGAGACCATCAACGTCAAGAGCATCGTCGGACGCTTCCTCGAGCATTCGCGCATCTATTGCTTCGGAGCCGGTCATGGTCTTCCGCATCGGAAGGCGGTGGTCTATATCAGCTCCGCCGACATGATGCCGCGCAACCTCGACCGTCGAGTCGAGGCCATGGCGCCGATCAAGAACCCGACCGTGCACGAGCAGATTCTCGACCAAATCATGGTGGCAAACCTCAAGGACAATCTGCAGAGCTGGCGGGTGCTGCCAGACGGAAGCTCGGAACGGATCCATCCGGGAACCGACCAGGAACCGTTCAGCGCTCAGGACTATTTCATGACCAACCCGAGCCTGTCCGGCCGCGGCACCTCTCTCAGGGAGCACAAGCCGTCGCGTTTCACGCGTTTGGTCGAGACGGGATAAGCGTCCGGCCGCCATGCTCCAAACCCCCGAGCTGGCCCCGGTCGCCGTGGTCGATATCGGCTCGAACTCGGTCCGCCTCATCGTCTATGAGAACTCCGGCCGGGCGCCGACGCCGATCTTCAACGAGAAGATTCTCTGCGGACTTGGGCGCTCGTTGGCGTCGACGGGGAGGCTTGCGCCTGAAGCTGTGGAGCGCGCGCTCCGGGCGCTGCGGCGCTTCCGCGCCCTCATGGACCAACTCGGCGTTTGCCATATCGAGGCCATCGCCACGGCGGCGGCCCGCGAGGCCGCCAACGGGCCTGAATTCATTACCCAAGCCGAACGTATGCTCGACCGGGAGATCACCGTGCTCTCGGGTAACAGCGAAGCCGAGCTTGCCGCGCTTGGCGTCGTGTCGGGAATCCACGCGGCCGACGGTTTTGCCGGCGACTTGGGCGGCGGCAGCCTCGAGCTGATCGACGTGAGAGGCGGCAGGCCGGGCGATGCCGCCACTCTGCCGCTCGGAGGCTTGCGTCTGATCGACGCCGCGGGCGGCAGCCTGAAGAAGGCGCGGGACATCGTCGATGCCGAGCTGGCCAAGGTCGAATGGCTCGAGAAGGGCAGGGGCCGCGACTTCTACGCCATCGGCGGAACGTGGCGCGCGCTGGCGCGTCTCCATATGACGCAGACTAACTACCCCTTGAGCGTCATGCACAACTATCGGATCGGCGCCGACGATGCGCTCCGCTTCGCCTCTCTGCTCGATCATCAATCGCAAAGCTCCCTTGCCGGCATCCGCGACATCTCGAGCGCGCGGCGCGAGACCCTTCCCTACGGCGCGCTGGTGCTGGAAAGACTGATCAAGCAGATGAAGCCCCGTTCCATCGTCGTGTCGGTCTACGGTATCCGCGAAGGGCTGCTCTACAGCCTGCTGAGCGAAGAGGAAAAGGGTAGAGATCCGCTAATTGCGGCCTGCAACGACATTGCGCGCAGACGATCGCGATCCGTCGACAGTGCCTACGAGCTTTGCTTCTGGACCGATGCGCTGTTCCGCGCGCCGGGTCCCACCGAGACGCCGGAGCAGCGGCGGCTGCGCCATGCGGCCTGCCTCCTCTCGGATATCGGCTGGCGGGCGCATCCGGACTATCGCGGCATTCAGAGCCTCAACCTTGTGGCCCACGGCACCTTTGCCGGGGTCGATCATCCCGGCCGCGCCTTCCTCGCGCTCACCGTCTATTACCGCAACGAGGGGGTGGTGAAGGACGAGTTGAGCCAGAGGCTCGTCGAGCTTGTCGATAAGGATACACTGAAGCGGGCCCGTATCTTGGGCGCGGCGTTCCGCGCCGCGCACATGGTGGCGGCCGCCATGCCCGGCGTTCTGACCAATACGCCGATTGCTTACGAAGGAAACCGGCTGGTGTGGACCTTGCCCGATCCTTATTCCAGTCTCGAAGGCGAACGGGTCGAGCGGCGTTTCAAGGCGCTTGCGGGCCTGCTCGACCGCGAGGCAGAAATCAGGGTCGGCTCGGCGTTCCAGCGCGCGGCAGGTTGAGCCCGGAATGGCAGACGATCTTTACTCCGTGCTCGGCGTCGCCAGGACAGCGAAGCCCGAGGACATCACCAAGGCGTATCGCAAGCTCGCCAAGAAGCTGCATCCCGACCTCAATCCCGGCGACAAGTCTGCGGAGGAGAGGTTCAAGAGGATCACCGCGGCCTACGACATCCTCGGCGACGAGGAAAAGCGCGGCCGCTACGACCGCGGCGAGATCGACGCATCGGGACAGGAGACGCCGCAGCAGCGCTATTACCGCGAATACGCCGGCGGCGCGGAAGGTGCGCGCTATCGTTCGACCGCGGGCTATGAGGATATCGGGGCCTTCAGCGACCTGTTCGGCGATCTGTTCGGGGAGCGGGGAGGGATGCGCGGCGCCACGGGCGGGCGCCGCTTCTCCATGCGCGGACAGGACGCGCAATATCGCCTGGAAGTCGGTTTCCTCGATGCGGTGAACGGCACCAAGACGCGCATCACCCTGCCCGACGGCGGCACGCTCGACGTCACCATTCCGCCCGGCGTCACCGACGGCCAAGTGCTGAGACTGAAAGGCAAAGGCGGCCCGGGCCTCGGCGAAGGCGAAGCGGGCGATGCCTTGATCGAAATTGGCGTGAGACCCCATCCCGTGTTCAAGCGCGAGGGCGACGACATCGTCGTCGAGGTGCCGATCACGTTCGACGAGGCGGTGCTCGGCGGTAAGGTCGAGGTGCCGACCATCGGAGGCCGGGTGTCCCTGACCGTGCCCCCGGGCTCAAACACCGGGCAGACGCTCAGGCTCAAGGGCCGCGGCGTGAAATCGAAAGGTGCCGCCGGCGATCAGCTGGTGAGGCTCAGCGTCGTGCTGCCGGAGCGAATCGACGAGGACCTCAAGGGTCTCGCGGAGAAATGGCGGCAGGGTCATAGCTACGATCCGCGCCGCAAGCTCAAGGAGCAGGCATGATGTTTTCCGAACGCGATCTCTTGACCCGCGTGCAGCGCCTCACCGTCACGCGGCTGAAGGTGTGGGTGGCGCAAGGCTGGATCAAGCCGGCCGACCAGGCGGCGCAGAGTTATTCGGAGGCTGACCTGGCGCGGGCGGCGCTGATCTGCAATCTCGAAGACGAGCTTGGCTTCGATGAAGAGGACGTGCCGGTTCTGCTCAACTTGATCGACCAGATTCACGGACTCAGGGCCGAGCTCAAAGGGCTGCTCGACGCGCTCGAAGATCTGCCGCCAGATCTCCGCGCCACGGTCAGGATGAGGATCACAAGATATCGGGAGGGCGGGGACCAATGAACGCTGCCGGCGCCTCGGTCGTTTTTCTGCTGGCGGTCGCCGCTTTGACCTTTCTCAGCGTGCGCTACGGGCTCGGACGCTTGCCAGGCGATCTCGTCATCGACCGGGGCGGCGTGGTGATCTATCTGCCGATCACCACCGCGGTCCTGGTCAGCCTGTTGCTAAGCGCTCTCCTTTGGTTTTTTCGCGGCTAGCGCCTCGGCGGCCGGCGCCTCGGGCGCGATCACCGCGACTTCGCCTTTCCTGATGACGAGCGCAAGCTCGCCGCGCTTCAGCGCCAGCGCATCGTCGCCGAACAGTTTCTTGCGCCAGCCGCGCAGGGCCGGCGCGTCGACTCCGTCGGAGCGGGCGATCTCTTCGAGTTCGTCGCTGGTGGCGATGAGCTTGGGAGCCACGCCGTGGCGTCCGGCCCGCGCTTTCAGCAGCACGCGCATCAGATCGACCACGGCCTGGGCCTCGGGCGGCATCGGCTCGCCCCGCTCGATCGGCGGGATGGTTTCGGGATCGCGCCCGAGCCCGCGCCCGACCGCCTCGAGCACCGCGCGGCCGCGCATGGAGCGGGCGAAGCCGTTATGCAGCGAGCGCAACGACCCCAGATCCTCGATCGTGCGCGGCGCCTGGCTCGCAATGTCGTAGAGCGCCTCGTCTTTCAGGATGCGCGCGCGCGGCACGTCTTGCGTTTGCGCCTCGCGCTCGCGCCAGGCGGCAAGCTCCATGAGCACGGCGAGCGCCTTCGGCGTCTTGGTGCGCATCTTGAGCCGCCTCCAGGCGTGCTCGGGATGAAGCTCGTAGGTGGCAGGGTCGGTCAGCACCGCCATCTCTTCGTTGAGCCAGCTTGCGCGCTCGGATTTGTCGAGTTGAGCCCTCAGCTTCGGATAGAGCTCGCGAAGATGGAGGACGTCGCCGAGCGCATAAGTGAGCTGGCGCTCAGAGAGCGGGCGGCGGCTCCAATCGGTGAAGCGCGAGGTCTTGTCCAGGTTGCGGTTCAAGAGCCGCTTCACCAGCATCGAATAGCTCACCGCCTCGCCGAAGCCGCACACCATGGCAGCGACCTGGGTGTCGAAGATCGGGTGAGGAATGACGCGGGCCAAATGGTGGACAATTTCAATGTCTTGCCGCGCCGAGTGGAAGACTTTCAGCACCCGTTCCGAGACCATCAGCTCGAAGAAGGGCGTGAGGTCGAGGCCGGGCGCCAGGCTATCGACCAGCACCTCGGTCCCGTCGGCCGCCATTTGGATCAGGCAGAGCCGCGGCCAGAAAGTCTGCTCGCGCATGAACTCAGTATCGACCGCGACATAGGGTGCGCTGCCTAAGCGGGCGCAAGCCTCTGCGAGGTCCTCGGTGCTGGAGATGAGTCTCATTGGGGGCGGGTATAGCTCAAGCGCGCGCGCAAGGCCAAGGGTGGCGGCGCGCAAAAATCAGCGTCAATCCGCCGCTCGTTCCCGATCTCGGCACGTTTGCTCGCCTTGACAAGCAGGGTCTCCCATGCGCTGTTCCGCGGCGCTTTCCGTTACTTCCGGCACCGCCCCGCCCGACCTCGGTCATGCACACCTATCGTACTCACACTTGCGGCGCGCTTCGCAAAGGCGACGTCGGCAAGACCGTCCGCCTCTCGGGCTGGGTGCACCGCGTGCGCGATCATGGCGGTCTCCTGTTCATCGACCTCCGCGATCACTACGGCCTGACCCAAGCCGTCGCCGATCCGAAGTCTCCGGCCTTCGCAATCGCCGAGACGCTGAAGCCCGAATGGGTGGTGCGGATCGAGGGCGAGGTGGTTGCCCGCACACCCGAGACGGTCAATCCCAACCTGCCGACCGGGGAGGTCGAGGTCAAAATCAAGGCGCTCGATGTTCTGTCTGAGGCGAAGGAGCTGCCGGTGCCGGTCTTCGGCGAGCCCGACTACCCCGAGGAGACGCGGCTCAAATATCGCTTCCTCGATCTTCGCCGCGACAGCCTGCACGCGAACATCATAAAGCGGCAGGCGATCATCTGGTCCTTGCGCAATCGCATGCGGGACGCGGGCTTCTTCGAGTTCCAGACGCCGATCCTGACCGCCTCTTCGCCGGAGGGCGCGCGCGATTACCTCGTGCCGAGCCGCGTCCATCCCGGCAAGTTCTACGCGCTGCCGCAGGCGCCGCAGCAATTCAAGCAACTCATCATGATCGCGGGCTTCGACCGCTATTTCCAGATCGCGCCCTGCTTCCGCGACGAGGACGCCCGCGCCGACCGGTCGCCCGGCGAGTTCTACCAGCTCGACCTCGAAATGAGCTTCGTCACCCAGGAGGATGTGTTCGACGCGGTCGAGCCGATCCTGCGCGGCCTGTTCGAGGAGTTCGGCGGCGGCAAGCCCGTCACCAAGAAATTTCCACGCATCGCTTATGCCGAGGCGATGCGCAAATACGGCACCGACAAACCCGACCTGCGGAACCCGATCGAGATGCAGGATGTGACCGAGCATTTCCGCGGGTCGGGATTCAAGGTGTTCACCGGAATGCTCGAGATGGATGTCAACACGCGCATCTGGGCGATCCCGGCGAAAGGCGGCGGCTCGCGCGCCGTCTGCGACAGGATGAATTCATGGGCCCAAGAGGAAGGGCAGCCCGGCCTCGGCTACATTTTCTTCCGCGAGGGAGAATGGGCGGGGCCCATCGCCAAGAATGTCGGTGCGGAGAGGACGGAGGCCATCAAGACCAAGCTCGGTCTCGCCGACGGCGATGCCGTGTTCTTCGTGGCGGGACTGCCGAACGAATTTGCCGATTTCGCCGCCCGCGCGCGCGTGAAGATCGGCGACGAACTCGGGCTCACGGCGAAAGACCAGTTCGCCTTTTGCTGGATCGTCGATTTCCCGATGTATGAGTGGAACGAGGAAGAAGGGCGGATCGATTTCTCCCACAATCCTTTTTCCATGCCGCAAGGAGGTCTCGAAGCGCTCCAGAGCAAGGACCCGCTCGATATCCTCGCTTACCAATACGATGTCGTCTGCAACGGCGTCGAGCTGTCCTCGGGCGCGATCAGGAACCATAAGCCCGAGATCATGGAGAAGGCCTTCGCCATCGCCGGCTATCCCAAGGAGGAGCTGGGGAAGCGCTTCGGCGGCATGTTGCGCGCGCTTCAATACGGCGCTCCGCCGCATGGCGGCATCGCGCCCGGCATCGACCGCATGGTGATGCTGCTCTGCGGCGAGGAGAATCTGCGCGAGGTGGTGATGTTTCCGATGAACCAGCAGGCGGAGGACCTGCTCATGGGCGCGCCCTCCGAGGTCTCGCCTAAACAACTGAAAGAGTTGCATATTCGGGTAGCGCCGCCGGCCAAGAGTTAAACCGGCGGTAATCCTTAAGGGTGGCCCTACTGTTGCCTAAAGGGCGATTCATTCCTTAGTCTTGGCGGCTGGCGCTCACGCGAAGTGATAAGGTCGAGGCAAGGGGAGGGCGCAGGCATGCACACGAATTTCCTCATGCGCCTGATCGCGCTCGGCGCCTTCGCCGCCCTCTGCCTTTGCGCCGGCGGTGCCGAGGCCGCCAAGCTCAGCACGGGCGACTTCATCGCCGCGTGCAGCGAGGATCCAAGCATCACCGACGATCCGAGCTTCGAGGACGGAAAAGTGACGCCAAAGGCGTATTGCGAGTGCGTGGCGGCCGAGCTCGAGAAGAACAATCTCGGCCAGAAAGACGTCGACATGCTGACCAAGATGCACAACGAGGACATCAGCGACGCCGACGTCGAGAGCTATCCGACCCTCGAAGAGTTGATGAACGCGAACGAGAGCTTCGAGGACAATTGCAGGACGAGCCTCGGGCTTCCGACCGATATCGGAACCGATATCGAGGAGATACCGGAAGAGGAATTCCTGCAGGACGAGGGCGAAGACGCCCCGGCAGACGAAGGTCCGGCGGAAGACGACGGCTCCCCGCCCGAATAAGCGGCAGTGTCCAGCCGCCATTGGCGTGCACTTGGCACGAGCATGCCGTAGACCAACAGATGAGCCATGGTTCGTCGCCGGCCTCGGCGGTGGAAGGAACGATGCGGCGCGGAGATAAGCGCGAAAAGCGCGAGGATTGGAGGCGGGCGGTGGAACCGCAAGCCGGGCAGACCTCTTTCCTGGAGGGGTGGGCGGAAGGAGAGGGTCCATGACATTCGGCGAGCGGGTCTTCCAATACTGCGAACGCGGCACGAACGAGGCGCTGCTGGCCGAGCCGGTCAATGCCTTGAGCAACGTTGCATTTCTGTTGGCCGCGCTTGCCGGTTTCTTCATCGTGCTGCGGCGGCCGCCGGAGGAGAGGAACGCCGACCAGTTCCTGCTCCCGGTGCTCGTTCTGTTCATCGGCCTCGGCAGCCTCGCGTTCCATCTCTACGCCAACCAGGCTTCCGCGCTTGCCGACGTGGTCCCGATCAGCGTGTTCATGCTGGTCTATCTCGGCTTGGCGCTCAATCGCTTCCTCGGCGTTCCTCCGGCATGGACCACGTTGCTGGTCATCGGCTTCACGGCGATCGTTGCGATCGCCTTGCAGGTGCGGTGCGGGGAGGGGGTGATCGGCTTCACCGGTCTCGATGCCGAAGGCGTCAAGCCGTGCTTCAACGGCAGTCTCTTCTATTTCCCGGCGCTGGCGGCGCTGATCGTCGTGGGTCTCATCCTGTTCGAGCGCGAGCATAAAGCGGCACGCTGGCTGCTCTGGGCCGCCGCCATCCTCACCGTCTCCGTCACGCTGAGATCGCTCGATCTGGCCCTTTGCGACAAGGTGGTGTTCGAAGGGCGCAAGCTCGGCACGCATGCCGCCTGGCACGTCCTCAACGCGCTCGCGCTGTTCCTCCTGCTCCGGGCGAGCCTCGAAGGCGGGCCGAGTGTCGCTCAGTCTGAGACGATCGCCGTTTTGTATGAACCCGCCGAGCCTCGCATCGAAACGCCGGTTCCGCTCATGCCTGCCGCGGAGGCGCCTGCGCCTAAGCCGCTGGTCGAGAGGACTGCTTCGGCCAACATGTCAGAGGAGGACGAGAGCGAAACGCCGGACGACAAGGGTGAGCGAAAGCCGTCCTTCCCGATGTGATTTGGGCAACGCATCCGCCTTGCAGGAGGGGCGCCGGCACCACAGTTTCAGGCGAGCAGACGTTCCCACGGGCTAGGATTTCTGGCACCGTCGCGGCGGTGCTCGCGGCGCGATCGCGGACGTGGTGGAACTGGTAGACACACAGGACTTAAAATCCTGAGGGGGAAACCCCGTCCGGGTTCGACTCCCGGCGTCCGCACCAAGGCAACAAATGCGCTAGCTACTTCAAGAACAGTTGTAAATCTTGACAAAATTGCATGACTTCGATACACAGGCCGCTACACATGCCTCGTGTAGCTATTTCGCTAAAGCCAACCAAGAGCGGCGGTTTCGTTGCTCGAAAGCGCATCCCCACTGACGTTCAGGCGGAATATCGTCGCCTATACGGGGTGACGTGGGAGGAGCGACTGAACACAGGCCCGGGGGTCACCGTCAACCTCGCTCGCGCAAAGGAGCGCGAATGGCGGACGGAAATTGAGAATCGCATCCAGAACATACGCGCTCAGCGAAACGGCATCGGCCGTGCGTTGACCCCACAACAGGCCCGGGCGCTTGCGGGCGAGTGGTATCACTGGTTCACAAATCGGCACTTGGCCAAACACCGGTCCGCTTCGCATTGGGAGGATTATTTAAGCGACGTAGCCGACCAGATAAGGGATACCGTGATGCCCGCAACGGCCTCGGATGGCGACCCAGATGAAGAGTGGGAAATGTCAACTAGGGCACGCGAGGCCGTCCGTCCCTTGTTGGCAGATTTAGGCGAGACCTCAGTCTTTCTGGCAAGCCGAGAGGTGACACTCGATCAAGCGTCTCGGGCCATTTTCCTCGATTACCTATATTCCGACTTCGCGGCGGCTTTGCGCTTGCTGATACGCAGGGCAAGGGGTGACTACAGTACAGATGGCCGCCCCAATCAGTTTCCAAAATTTGCGCGCACGCCAGACCCGGCCCTTACACCCTGGATGCTGTTCGAGCGCTGGATTGCGGCGGTAGAGCCCGCAATCTCCACAGTGGACAGGTGGCGCGCTGTCTTCCTGCAAGTGGAAAAGGATTTTCTAGGCCAAAGCGCGGCCGCCCTTACTTCCGAAGAGGCTCACGCTTGGCTCAACGGCCTTATCAATAAAAAGCGTACCGCCGCAACCGTTAGAGGCACGTGGCTTAATGCGGCCAAGACCGTTTGGGGTTGGGCTTTGGAACAGAGGCTTGTCGCCGGCAATCCCTTCGCCGATATTCGCCTCTCAGTGCAACGTCGAATTTGGACGAGAGAGACCAAGGCGTTTCGGTCCGATGAGGCGAGAACCATTCTTTCCGCAACGCTTGCCGTAGCTGATACAGGCCGCAAGAGTGCAGCGGCCAAGCGATGGATACCTTGGCTTTGCGCTTACACAGGTGCACGTTCCGGAGAAATCGCTCAGCTGAGGGGCAGTGATGTAATTGAGCGCGATGGCATTACCGCTATTCGCATCACTCCCGAAGCCGGGACCGTCAAGAGCCGCCAGACCCGCGTCGTGCCTATTCATGAGCATCTAATTGAGCAGGGGTTCTTGAGCTTCGTGCAGCAGAGTGGAAAGGGACCTCTTTTTTTATAACGAGAAAACCAAGGGACGGGATGGTGACGACCCAACAAATCCCCGAAAGCCTCGATACGTAAAGACGAGAGAGCTTATTGCCATGTGGGTAAGAGAGTTGGGTGTAGACGACCGGGAGCTCCAGCCCAACCATGCTTGGCGGCATACGTTTAAACAAATCGCCGACCGCAATAGCATCAGCGAGCGCGTTTCCGATGCCATAACGGGCCATGCACCGCAGACGGTCGCGCGAGGCTATGGGGCTCCCAGTTTGAGCGACATGGCGGAGGCCCTAAGGAAATTTCCGCGCTACCAGCAATCGCCCCCTCTGCGCGTTTAGCAAATTACGCAGCAAGGATGGCTCTCGCGCTGGCTGTCCAGAATAGGCCCTTCAAGTGGGCTGACTTAAAAAAGGCGCTAAGGCCCCATGTTGTGTTGTCAATGACAAGGAGCCTAGCGGAAGGGCGGAGGGTAGAACGAGCGTTCGGTAAGGCCAGTAGCTCCTAACGGGAGCGTTATCCAATACGCTCGGCAAAACGTTCCGGAGTTCCGAGGGTCTTGTGAGCCTCTGCTACTGAGTCCGATTCACGAAAATTCGCCGGTTGTGGTTATTCAAAAAAACCTCTAAAGGCGCTTAGTGTTTGGTATCCCACGACGTGCACAACTAAAGCATAGCAGCGGTCACACTACCTCCTACCCGCTGCAAGCGATGAACGGTCATGGAGCAAAAGGGGGGCATCTCTTACCGCTTGGGCTGGGTTTTATATTGGTTTTGCCTAGCGCTTGCTGCGAGTTGGTTTCTTTTTTGGGTTCAAGCACTTTGGCCCCATCTTTATGACTATAGGGACATACCCAACCCCACAAGTTTTGGACTGTTCCTGCTTGGCCCAGTGTTCGCCGTGTACGGCATTGGTCGAGCCTTACGCTACGTCTTCTCTGGGGATTAGAAGCCAAATACCTGACTGTCGGCTGTCCCGTGGAGGTCTTGTGAAAAACGCCTTTTTGAGCCTCATATCGATTGCGGTGGAGCGAGAATCAGGAATCTGAGGGCTTCGCAAAAACCGGTAAAGCCAAGCCCTAGATAACCCGCAAATCGAACTGGCCTGAAAATGATAATGACACACATTGCAGCACGGCGCTGCAGCGTGGTCCCTTTAGGCCCTTGGGTTTTCTCATTTTTTGGGGTGGTTGTGGCTTAGAGGAGGTGCTCGTTGGCATCTATCCCGGTTTTTCTTAACCCTTTCGGCTGTATGCAAATTGCATCTAAGTGCTTGCATCTATATCGAACTCAGAGTGCTCGGGGCCCAATTGCCCTACGACTTCTCTAGCTGTACTGGGCCACTGATAAATGAGCTCAGCCGGAAGAGCCCCGTCGAGAATCTCAAGAGCCCTCGCGACTACATCGGGATATTTGGTGAAATCGGACGGCAGGTTTTTCGCCCATTGCGCCGCCCACTTTTGAGCCTTTCTCTCGATCCACTCGTCACGGTCATCGATCTCCTTGAGTTCACCCCATTGAAGCAACTTGCCCCTATGCCACGTCATTTCATTCGCCTGGGGGTGTTCCCGAAGCACTTTGGCCATAGTCGCAATCGTACGCACAGAGACGGTGGTAACTTTCGCAATTTGCTTTTGAGTACTACCGCCCTGGCGTACCAGTTTCCACGCCGCTTCGAGCTTGTCCCGATTTGTTATGTGGAGTTTGTTCTTGGAATTACGACGCAACGACTCTTGCTGCGCTTCGCACAGATTCCCCTCAAAATATTCTACGGGTAGAGGCCGGTTCCAACTTACTGTGTGATAGGCGTCTAAACGATGGTGACCGTCTATTACGAAAAATCCTTTCCCTATGACCGTTACAAGCAAAGGGTCTAGCGGAGCACCACCACCCTCCAGGAGTACGCGTATTAGCTCTTGCATGTGGGCTTGTTCTGCCGCCTCGTTCATCTCAAAGTTTCGCCATTGAAACACGCTTGGGGCCACGCTGAAGGACCTGAGAGGCAGCGCAGCCGGCCTCTTGGAAGACCTTTCCTCATTACGCTCAGCTTCCTCTAAATCCTTATAGGACTGCTCGGACTGCCCTGTTGACATGGAAAAGCGCTCTGTGCTGGGAAGATTCCTTTTTTGCATGTCGGCTCTCCGTGTTTGGAGTATGCGTCTGCTTCTTACGCTTCCCTACTAGGAGTCGTTGCAGTCGGCGCCTCAGAACGCCGCTCCTCTGCCTGATTAGCTCATCGGCCAAGTCCCTCACTTCATCACTGAGGGCATCAATGGTTGCATCCAGAGTAGCCATCTCGGCATCGAGTTCCTTAGTCTCTAAGCCCCGTGGGGCCTCTCTGATGATAGCTTCGTGCTCCTGATAGGCGGTCACGTCCGCCTAGGTTGGTTTTTCGGAAAGTTAGTATCCTCAAAAAGCGGCTGCGCCGTGACAGAAAGGGCCCAACTTCGGTTGGCGTTGCGCTGTGATGCCAGTGAATCGAAAGCGTCATTCTGAAAAAGACTTTGGCATCACTGCCGCCGTTAGGACCTTAAGGCCCCGAGTGCTCATGTCACTTATCGCGCTGAGCCTCAGCCCTTCCCGAATCGCGGCTCTTCACCACGAAGGAGGCGCAGCTGGCTTTGAATGTAGTTATAGTGAATTCGCTCCCAATCCTGCGCTTCCTTAACCACCTTCCTGTTCATGCTCGTGTGAACAACTAATTTGCAGTTGAGCCATCCTGATAGTAGGCGCAGCGCAACAACCTCTGCGAGATTCTTAGTGGCTTCCCCCGAGTCCTCCCATTCCTCTGGGTCACCTCGCTCAAGGGGGACTCGTTCAGCTAAGCGTCCAAGCTCGGTGACAAGCTGAGCGAGCCCTTCTGGGCGCAGTTTGTCGAGCAGCTTACCTTCTTGCTCTAATTCGTAGTCGGTATGGACGCTCGTGAGGAAATCTGGTCCCCTAACCCCAAAACGATTTTCTAAAAGTTGTCGGAGGCGCCAGCCGGCCTTCGCTCTTACAAGCACGCCCATCTCCTCGTCTTTGAGAAAGAGGAGCGTATGAATGCCTCGCATCATGTCCCCCATCGCAGCTCGCAAGTTGAGCATCTCTTGCCTGTCGCGACGTTCCCCCAACAAGCGTTTGATTATAGTCAGCATTGGCACCCCCAGACCTCAGCCCCATGTTTAGCGCAATTGTCGCGGGCAGATATAGGTTCTGGGTCAAGAGGCTTCGCCAGGCAGTGCTTGTCACCGAGCTTGGACGCTTAGCTGAACGAGTCCCCCTTGACTGCCTACCGGGGTCGTTCCGGCGTCGAAGTGCGAAATCGCTACACAATGCCTTACACAAACGGAGGCCACGCTCGAAAAAATGTGCGTTGTCTCAAGTGGATGAGATAACCTCCTTCGACTCCCGGCGTCCGCACCAGCCCTTAGCCGCCATCGCCTGCGAGGGGCCCTCCGCTCAGACCCCGTACAGACCCCACAGAGAATAAATTGAATGGGCGCGGCGTGCCGCAAGCCGCGCATCGGGCCCGCCTGGCGCCGACACGGCCTCCTGACACAAGCCGCATCGCTCTCCCTTGTCATGGCCGGGGACTCAGGCGAGCGGATGGATCAGGCAAGTATGCGGCGCGAAACCATAAAAGCGGTGTCCTGCTTGTCTTGAAATTCACCCGGGCATACTGTCTTCCCGGAATTGAACTCCTGGCTACGTTCATCGGCAGGAGTCGCAGCAATGCAGCGGCTGGCGAAAACCGAACGGGGCCGAACGGAGCGTAGGCCGGCAAAGATGGCGGCCGATGCGAAGATGTCCTCCGCATCGAAATCCGATCCGCAACTTGCGGCAAAGCTCAAAGCTGATTCAGGAGATCCTGACGAGGTTCGCAGGGCGCTCGATGAGGCCGCGGGCATGAGCCGCAATCTGTGGCTCGCGTTCCTGACCTTTGGGACCTACTTGGTGATCGCCGTGGGCTCGGTCACCCACCGCGATCTCCTTCTCGCGAACCCCATAAGGCTTCCCTTGCTCAATGTCGATCTCCCCCTCGTCGCCTTCTTCTGGGTGGCGCCGCTTCTGTTCCTCGTCTTCCACGCCTATCTGTTGCTCAACCTAAGGCTCCTGATCGACAACGTTCGCGGCTACAACAGGATGGTGAAGTCCGCCTGCCTCAAGCCGGAAGAGGAGGATTCGTTCCGCTTGCTGCTCACTAACTTTCCCTTTGTGCAGCTCTTGGCAGGAAGCTCGGATACACGGCGCGGCCTCGTCGGCGGGCTACTCACGTGCATCGTCTGGATCACGGTGGTGTTGGCCCCGATCGTTCTGCTGGTGTTGATGCAGCTTCAGTTCCTGCCTTATCACAATCACGGGGTCACATGGGTACAGCGGGGCGCCATCATCGCCGATATTGTCCTTCTGTGCTTCTTCTGGCCCCGTATCATGTTGGCCGGCAGCCGAAGACGCGCACGTGTCCTCGCGTCAAGGGCATCCGGCGCCTTCCTGGCAGTACTCATCGTGTTTTTCGCGGTGTTGATCGCCACGTTCCCGGGCGAGGCTCATGACCAAAACGTCATCTCGACGACGCGAATCATCCCGACAACTTGGAAAGTCCCTGCCGCGAAAAATGCTTATAAAACGGCTGGTGAAGAGCCAAAGAGCATGCCCAAGGCCATCGTAAGTGCAATTGTCGCTCTCTTAGAGCCAAGATCCACCTACGACCTGCTCTTCTCGGGGCATGTCAACGAGGTCACAGGAGTTCGCGGCGGTCTCTGGTCCAATACGTTGGTGCTGCCGGGCGAGGACTTCGTGGATGACGAGAAGCTCGACAAGGTCGAAAGAACAATTTCACTGCGCGGCCGTGATCTACGCAAGGCGACGCTCATACTCACAGATTTGCGCAAGGCAGATTTCACAGGAGCCAACTTGAACGATGCCAACCTGTATCGCGCACGCCTCGACGAGGCTCGCTTCGGCTGCGGAACGGTCGGTATCCGCTCATTCGATGAGGCAGCCGACTACATGCTCGGCGGTTCTGAACCATATTACATCGAAAGCGCGGACTTTCGCTGGCCTGAAGATGGATGTAGTTGGTTGCTGAGGGCCAATTTCGTGGAGGCCTCGCTTAAGAAGGCTTACCTGCGATCAGCGCGCCTTCAGGGGGCGGATTTTTCGCGAGCTCAGATCCAGGAAGCAAATTTTTACGGGGCACGACTTCAAGGCGCCTGGTTCTCGGGCGCCCATATGGAAGGGGCTTCGTTGGAGAGTGCCTGGCTTCAAGGAGCGGTTCTCGACGAAGCCAAACTTCAAGGTGCGCAGCTTTCTGAGGCATGGCTCCAAGGGGCGTATTTCACAGCAGCGAATCTCGACGGCGCGACACTCGATAAGGCATGGCTGCATGGCGCTTCGCTGGTAGGAGCAAATGCCTACGGCACCTCTTTTCAAGAGACTCACCTTCAGGGCGCCGACCTACAACAGATTCAATTGGTCGGAGCTTCCGTGAATCACGCATTCGTTTGGCGGGCACGGCTCGACCAGGAGGCACACGTCATGCCGGCCAAACTTCAAGGATCGGATTTCGCAAGCCTTGAAACGGGGCGACGCGGTCCGCTGAGTTACATGGCGCCGAAAGCTGTCTTAGATGAGGATACGTTCCGAAATATGAGAACTGAAGCAAAACGAGGGGGAATGCTCGATCAAGAAACGGTTACCAGCATAAGCGAGCGTTTGTCCGTACTCGATCCAAGCCAATCGGACCCTGAGCATTGGCCATCGACCTATTCAATTCTGCGCAGCCACGCTGACGCACAGCACAACGCCAAGTCCAGTTCCTATCAGGGCGATCTTGCCGACGCCTTGAAGGAAATGGTTTGCCGATCTGAAAGCGCTCCCTATGCTCTGAGGGGCATTCTTCGCAACGGTCGGCTTAAGGCCACGGGCGCGCACTTGCAAATCGTCTTGGACGGACTGGACAACCCCGATATTTGTCCTGCCGCCAGCCTTCTCACCGAGGCCGATCTGCTGGCCGTACGCAACCTGCAATCCACCCCATGAAGCGAGCACCTTCCCACATTCTGCCCATAAAGCGACCTCCGGGCGTTAGTTGGAGTAGCGAGTAACGGTGTTGTCGCCCAGGGCGCGATCAGTTTTCGAGTGCGCAGGGGGCCCTTCTTTTTGCCAAGTCGTGAGCGCGCGGGCAAAGCATCGGCGCGCGGCTCAGCTCTTCTTCGTCGTCATCACGTAGACACGACCGGAGACCGTGGACCGGGGACACCTTCTTACTTCCGCACTTCGGGCACGGGGGCTTTCCTGCTTCATGCTGAGACCCGCATAGACCCGCAAGACTTGAGTGAGTAGCACGGGCACCCCCGCGCGGCCCACCCGCCGGGCCGGGCAGGCGGTAGGAGCAGAAGGCGCGCAGCCACAGACTTCGACCAGCGCCGCGCACCTAGAGCGTTTCACGGCGTGACGGAAGCGTAGAAAGAGGTCGGGTCATCGGATGCCGGCCTTCGTTCCAGTCAGCACCTTGAATCAGACTCGCCTCCTTTTGAAAACCCATCCGATTCAATCGACCCTTGCTCTAGGCTAGATAGCTTGAGCCAGCCCTGATCAGGAAACTCCCTTTTCGTCATTGCCGGGCTTGATCCCCGGATCGAGTCCGGGGACAGGCTCCGGCAATCCATTCCATTGGCGCTTCAACGCGCTGAGACGTAACGGCATGGATGCCCGGACTCAAGCTTGCGCCCGGGCCGGCGGAGCCGGACCCGGGTGCCCGGGCATGACGAGGAATAAGAAGCGGCTAGTCTAGCGGAACTGATAAAATTGATCGTTGAGATACTTGACGAGGTTCTGCGCTTCGCTCGCGGAGAATTCCTTTTTTGCCATATGACTGCAGCCGCCCAACTGCTCTTTCAGCGCTTCCAAAGACTGAACCAGTCGGTCCTTGCGGGTGTAGATGCCCGGGTCGTGGCATCCCATACAGTTAGCGTCATGCAAGCGCTTCCCGTCGCTGCTGTCGCCCGGCAATGAGGTGGCATAGGCGCTCGGGATCAGCAGGATCAATAAAGACGCGCACAGAATGCTTTTCATGGGTTGCTCCAATAATCTGAGCCGGTTTGCGCGCGCTCCATCTATACGGGACCTGACCGAGCGATGGCGGAAATCTCCAGATCAGCGCGACACGGGGCTGGCAGCCGACATCATCGGGCAGCCAAGCGTCTTCTGGAACGCCTCCACCAGATCCTGCCGGTTCTCCGCCGTGATGTAGAGGCCGCCCGTTTCCTCGGCGAGACATTTCACATCGAGGAAGCTCTGCGCGCCAGTCCACCGGAAAGCCTTCAACTGATAGCCGATGACGTGAACGGTGAGTCGGCCGTTCGCCTTGAGCGATTTGCCGAGCGCGCAGGGCGCGCCGCCGCATGTTTCCTCGCCGTCGGTCAGCAGGACGACGACACCTTGGTTCGACCGGTAGTCGAGCACCTCAGCGGCTAGCTCCACCGATTTCACGAGCGGTGTCTTCCCGGCCGGATTGAGCGTGTTCACCACGCTCATGATGGGCTCGGCCGCATTCGGCATCGGCCTGAAGTCGAGCGCGACATTGCATTGCCCGTAGGGCCCGGGGCCGAAGGTGATAAGCCCGATTTTGCGAAACTTGGTGGCCCCGGGCAACACTTGCGCCAGAGCTTTGCGGACCTCGTCGATGCGCGTTATGTCGCTGAAGAGGCCTTGGACCGTATTGCCGGCCATGGACCCTGACGCATCGAAGACGATCATCGCATCCTCGGTGCATGGTACCCGAGGTTTATCCGCCGCCGTTGCAGCCGCCGACCCGGCTAGGAGCGCGATCACAGCGAGGACAACAGGACAGGCGTAGTGTGACAGCATGCTCATTGCCCGACTTTAGCCCAGACGCGAGTGCTTACAGAAGCGGCTCGATCAACGCAAAGCATGTGCCCCGAGATTATGCCTTCCCGTCTCTGTCCCTGGCAGTGGAATGTCCGCTATGGGTAAAAGCTTGCTACCGCTGATTTGCTTTCAATCGCAACCGTTCGATCATCTCGTTTGCAGGCTGTGTGTTGTCGAGCAGACGTTTGGCCTGTTCGGCGCCTGAGACCGGAAGCAATGCCGGATCGAGTAATCCAACCTGCACCAGAAGCGACGCTTGATCCCAGTAGATGTGTTCGTAGGCGACGCGACCGGCTTCGTCGAACCCCATGACTACGACGTGCGGCAACACAACCTTCCGACCTGTCGGCGGCACGCCCGGAAGGAAGACGCGCATTTCGCGGTCGTGGGTAAAGCTGACAATCAGCTCGTCAACGACACGATTCTGACCGACGGTGCGCGACAGAGGTTTGACCTCAACGTCGTCAGGCCAGTGGCCAACGAAATGATCACGATAGAAACTTTCCACCTCTGATCTTCCGGTGCCGCCCGTCAGGGTAGGAACATGAGTTAAGTAGGGCTCGGCCACCATTGTCGCCATTGTGGCGGCAACGTTTTTGTCGACAAATTCTGCCTTGACGTGAGCGTCAAAAACATCGCCGAGGTTCTTCACCGTGGAAGATTCCGTCATGGCAACTCTCCGAATTGTTGCAGATTGCGCCGCGCCATCTTGGGGTCGCACAGTCAATACAGCGCCAAGCAAGCCGATGAACTCGCGTCGTTTCATAGGCCACGCCCTAAGCTCGAGACTATGTCGCGTGTGCTGGCTTATAGCACGTCGCGACCTGGCGGGCGTCACATGGAGATAGGGCCAGGGGGGCCAAGAGGGTCAAGAGGGTCACCCGATGTGGCCCTACGCTCTTGCCATGTCGCCGGAGCCAATCCAACTCCCGGCGTCCGCACCACCCCCTGGGGCGCTGTTGGGGGAAGTCCGCTGCTCAAGCCTCAGCGGCCGCTGAATGGTCCGAGCGACATTTCCGGCATGTGCCAGAAGCGGTCTAATGCAGCGCCGCCGGCTGCCGGTTCGGATCGCGAGGTACGCTCGATGCGGCGGCTTCACTGACGCACTGGCCGAGCGAGGCGAAAACTGAGCGCCTGACGACCGCGTGCTCGCGGAAGCCATGGCGCTCCATCAGTGCCTGGTGCAGCTCAGGCAGGCGGTAGAACGGAACGCTCGGATACCAATGATGCTCGAGGTGATAGCCGACATTGCAGGGCAGAATGAAGATCGACTCGAGCCAAGTCGGGATCGTCGTGCGGGTGATCGAATACTCTTCCTCCTCGCTCACCACGGCGCTGTGCTCGCAGATCAGTCGGATGTACTGGGCCGCGATATGCCAGGTGGAGAACGGCACGATCCAATAAAGCAGGAACGCGTACCACGCGCCGAAATAGGTGAGTGCCGCGGCGCCTGAGGCATAGAAGCCGAGGCGCGCGGCGCGCATCCAGCCGGGCGAGGCAATGAGGGTCGAGCCGACCAGGCCTCGCACGATCCAGAACAGCCCGGTGAGAAATGCGGCGCGGCGCAACAAAAGCCACACGAGACCCATACGCGTCTTGGGAAACTGCCAATCGGGAGCGAGGTCGCCGGCGGCGTCGTGGGTGTACCAGATGTGGCGGTTCCCATCGGTCGGAAGGTTCGTGTATTGGTGATGCGTGCCGTGGAACTTGCGAAAGCCTTCGACGGACGCGAAGGTCGGCCACATCATGAAGAGGTTGGAGAAGAGATCGTTCTGCCAGCGCACATTGAGGATTCGGAAGTGCGACGCGTCGTGGCCGAGAATCAGCAGCGCATGCTGGCGCGAGCCGATAACCAGGACCGCGAGCACATACAGCGCCGGGTTCCAGAACGCGGTGCAAAGCGCGATCGTTGCGGCAATGACGGCCCATTGAGCGGCAGTTGTCGCGACCGCTCTTGAGGGCTCCAGTCGAGAAAGGTCCTTGATCGTTGCCGGCGGCAGGCGCTCGGGGATGAAGCGCGTGGTGTTGTGAGGATGCGCGACGACCGGGTTCTCCGAGATGTCGGCCGTCGGAATCTCCTCGCGAAGGTAGGCGAGCGCTCTCTTGATCTTTGCAAGGTCAGGCATCGACCCCCCATTAGCACGGATGCGTGCAACGGTAGTGTTTTCCTGTGACCATTCCGGGGCGCGTTCGGAGTTCCCGACGTTGACCGGACGAAACGTTAAACGACAGCATTAAGCGCCTTATTTGTTGATTTGTAAGCCTTTTCTGGCGTTGCGGCGCTCACCGCTCGCGCATGATTAGAGCCATTTCCGTGTAACTGGCGTTGCTGGCGCGGCTCGGCGCTCTTGCGAACATGGTGGAACTGGTAGAGACAAAGGGACTTTAAAATCCCGAGGGGGAAAACCGGTCAGGGTTCGACGCCCGGCGTCCGCACCACTTCCACCAACACTCTTACCTGGGTCGTCCGTGGATCTGAAACTCAAGGGCAAGCGAGCGTTCGTGTCGGGCTCCACCGCCGGCATCGGCTTTGCCGTTGCGCGGGATCTCGCCCGAGAAGGCGCCGAGGTCGTCATCAATGGGCGAACCGACGCGAAAGTGAGCGACGCGATCGAGCGGATCGCGGAAAGCACCGGCGTGAAAGTGAGCGGTGTTGCGGCCGATCTCGGAACCGCCGCGGGCGCCGAGCTCCTGCTTGGCCAACTCGGGAAGGTTGATATTCTCGTGAACAATATCGGCATCTTCGAACCGAAGCCGTTCCTCGAGATTCCCGATTCCGACTGGCTGCGCTTCTTCGAAACCAATGTGATGAGCGGGGTGCGACTCTCCCGCGCTCTCCTCCCGCACATGATCGCGCAAGGATGGGGTCGCATTATTTTTGTCTCGAGCGAGTCGGGGCTGAACATCCCGACCGAGATGGTGCATTACGGCGTCACCAAGACGGCCCAGCTCGCCGTCTCCCGCGGCATCGCCGAGAGCGTGGCCGGCACAGGCGTCACGGTGAATGCCGTGCTGCCCGGGCCAACGCGGTCGGAAGGCGCGATCGAGTTTCTGGAAAAGATCGCCAGCGAGCGCGACATCGACGTGGCGGAGGCCGAGATTGAGCTGATCACAACGCTCAGGCCCACCTCGCTGTTGAAGCGCATGGCCACGCCGGAAGAAGTCGCCAACATGGTCGTCTATCTCTGTGGCGAACCTGCGAGCGCCACGACGGGGGCGGCGGTCCGCGTCGACGGCGGTGTGGTGCGGACGATCACTTAGACTTGCTCGCTCCGACGGATGTCGAGCGGGTGTCAGCGTTGGACGTGTGAGAAAGGCGTGGGGCCGCGATGCAACGGCTCATCAAATTCCTGCACACGATGGGGGCGATAGGGCTCATGGGGGCCATGATGTCGCTCCTCGTGCTGCTCAGCTTCTTGCCCTGGTCGCCATCTCCATGGTGCACAGCGACAATCGGCTCACTTGCGCGCTTGCGCTGACGCTCTTCGCCACGGGCATTGCGCTCTCGCTTTTGCTGATCGCGGCCTCTAGCAGTCCGTTCGCGGGCACGATCTCGGTCGGGCCGAGCTCCTGCAGCAGGTCATCGCCAGCGAAGTCCTGACGGGACCAGTCCCCTAGCGCGGTGACGCGGACGATGCGCTGCTCCCGGCGTCGGCACGACCGGCACATGTCTCAGAAATAGGCGCACAAGCACGATTGAGCGCTACCAGGGGAGCCGCAACCGAGGCTGGCGCAGGTGCTTCTCCAAGCCGCCCGGACCGATCTTGGGCTTCCGTTGTTTTTGCTTCAGGGCATCCGGCAGTCTGTCTTTCGGTTTCAGCACGTCCGGCAGCTTATCCTTTTGTTTGAGAACGTCCGGGAGCCTGTCTTTGCCGTCGCGGAGACCAGGGATATCGAAGTTGCGGAGCTCGCGCTCGAGCTGCTTGAGCCCTTGACGCGTCACGGTCCGCGTCAGTGCGCTTTGGATTCTGTCGACCGACCACACGCTCGGGCGAAGCGGCGCCTGAAGCCGCGAGCGGATCACGGTGGCGAACCCCGGCTTGTTGAGGGTCACCGTGCCGCCCTGGTTCTTGACGTTGATCTCGCCAGAAAGGAGCAGCACGCTATATTCGCCGTCGACCGGGCCGCCCCAGAATTCCGTGCCGCGCATGCCGATCTCTGCGACCGGGGTCGAGACCGTGACGTTCTTCTCGCTCAACTCCTTGAGCCGCCCGGTGGCGAAGCGGAACGCGCCTTGGGTCGTTGTCAGCAACACGTCGCCGACGCCCTGGTCGGGATCGAACACGTAGCGGTCGATCACGACGCGCGCGTCCTCGCCGAGTGTCAGCACCGTGTCGTCGCGAAAGGTCACTTTCAGATGACCTTCGGCCCCGGTCTTGAGCTCGTCATTCAGATGCACGGGGCCGCCATCGGCCGCGCCAATGCTCTGTCCGGCCGAGACGATTACGGCCTTACCTTCGACCTCGCTGATCGAGCCGACGGGGGCGTCGTCCGCCGCGTAGGCGCCGCTCAGCGAGGCGATGAGCACGAGGATGGCCGGAAGGGAGGACCGGCGCCGGCAGACCGATCGCAAGACCTTGATGGCTGTCGCGTGCACGGACCCTGCCCGGTTGAGGCTGCGAAACCTGACGATGGGTCAAGAACTTGTCAAGTTGGCGTCAGCGCCTGAGATTCTGCGTCTCGTCATACCTTCCCCTCGTCTCTTCCCCCTCGGGGGAGGTCCGGCGCCGCGCCTCAACTGGCAAACCCTCATCCTGAGGAGCCGCCGAAGGCGGCGTCTCGAAGGAGGTTCCGCTCACCATGCTTCGAGACGCGCTCCTAGGGACGCGCTCCTCAGCATGAGGCGGGTAGTCGTGACGTCACCCCGCGCCGCGCCTCAACTGGCAAACCCTCATCCTGAGGAGCCGCCGAAGGCGGCGTCTCGAAGGAGGTTCCGCTCACCATGCTTCGAGACGCGCTCCTTCGGAGCGCTCCTCAGCATGAGGCGGGTAGTCGTGACGTCACCCCTCACTCCGGCTCAGCCTCGCGTGCGCTCGGCTTCGCCACCCCTCGAGTCAAGCCCGAGGGCAGGCTCTCTACCGCAAGGGGAGAGGGGAAAATCGGCGAAAGCCGGAATCCAGAAGCGGCATGCACTGCGTTTGTGAGCCTGGATACCGGCTTCCGCCGGTATGACGTGGCGATAGCGGGTCGACAAGCGCGCCATCGCCTCGTAGGCTGACCGGACTCAACCGCCTGAAAGATCGCCAGGGAGGGTTCGCGGGATGAACGACCAGCCGAAGCGCACGCAATTCTTCGGGGGATGTCCGCATGACTGCCCCGACACCTGCGCCATGATCTACGAGGTGGAAGACGGGCGGCTGGTCGAGGTCAGGGGCAACAAGGAGCACCCGATGACGCGCGGGGGCCTGTGCGTCAAGCTCAAGGACTATCACGACCACCATTACAACCCCGACCGCGTGCTCTATCCCTTGCGCCGGGTAGGACGCAAGGGATCGCGGAAGTTTGCGCGCATCAGCTGGGACGAGGCCATCGCCGAGATCGCCTCGCGCTGGAAGGACATCATCGCGCGCTACGGCAGCCAGGCGATCATGCCCTATTCCTATCTCGGCAACGAGGGCCTGGTGCAGGGACTCTCGGCGGGCGATGCCTTCTTCAATCGCCTCGGCTCGACCGTCAACGAGAAGACCTTCTGCGCGTCCGGCTCATCGACGGCGTGGCTGCTCACCGTCGGCCCGACCGGCGGGGTCGATCCGGAGAGCTTCGTTCATTCGCGCTACATCGTGATCTGGGCCTGCAACTCGATCTCGACCAATCTCCACCACTGGCCGTTCGTGCTCGAAGCGCAGAAGCGCGGCGCCAAGATCGTGGTGATCGATTCCTACCGCTCGCGCACGGCCAAACAGGCGGACTGGCACATCATGCCGAAGCCGGGCACCGACGGCGCGCTCGCCATGGGCATCATCGCCGCGATGATCGAGAACGGCCATATCGACCGGGAGTGGGTGGAGAAGCATACCGTCGGCTTCCCCGAGCTCGCCGCCCGCGCCGCCGAGTTCACGCCGGACTATGTCGAGAAGGTCACCGGCGTCCCGGCGCAGGACATCGCCACCTTCGCGCGCGAATTCACAACCATTCAGCCTTCGGTCATCCGCATGGGCGTTGCGCTCGAGCGCCATGCCGGCGGCGGACAGACCATCCGCGCCGTGTGCGCCATCCCGGCGCTCGCGGGCTCATGGCGCCACGTCGGCGGCGGCTTGTTGCAGATGCCGCTATGGGAGTTCCCGGTCGATTGGGCGCGCGTGTCGCGCCCCGACTTCATCCGTCCCGGCACCCGGGTGGTGAACAACCTCCAGCTTGGCCGCGCGCTCGTCGGTGACATGAAGCTCGATCCGCCGGTCATGGGCCTCTATGTCTACAACACCAATCCGGTGAGCCAAGCGCCTGAGACCAACACGATCGTGAAGGGGCTCGCCCGCGAGGATTTGTTCTGCGTCATTGCCGAGCATTTCGTCACGGACACCGCGGCCTATGCCGACATCGTGCTCCCCGCTACCATGGCCGGCGAGCACGACGACATGATGTTCTCCTGGGGCCATTTCTATCTCACCATCAACGAGCAGGCGATCGCGCCGCGCGGCGAGGCGAAATCGAACGCCGAGATCTTCCGGCTGCTCGCCGCCGCGTTCGGGTTCGACGACCGGCAGTTCAGGATGAACGACATGGAACTCGCCGAGCATTACCTGAAGTGGGACGCGCCGCAGATGGCCGGCATCGACATGGCCTATTTCCGGCGGCATGGCTATTTCCATCTCGCCGTGGGCACGCCCGACGACAGGCTGCCGCATGCGAACGGCAACTTCCCCACGCCCTCCGGCAAGGTCGAGTTCCTGGTCAAGGACGCCAAGAACTTCGTCGCGCCGCCCTTCCGCATGATGTACGAGGCGATGCAGTCGGGCGAGGATGTCGATCCGCTCCCCGGCTACGTGCCGCCGCGCGAGAGCCCCGCCACCAACCCGCGTCTCGCCGAGCTCTATCCGCTCAACGTCATCTCGCCGAAGAGCCACGGCTTTCTCAATTCCTGCTACGCCAACGAGCCGCACAAGATCAAAGGGCAGGGCGAGCAATTCGTGATGTTGAGTCCGAAGGACGCGGCAGCGCGGAGCATCCGCGAAGGCGATCCGGTGCGGGTCTATAACGACCGCGGCGACTTTGAAGGGCTTGCCCGCATCACCGAAGACGTGCGCGAGGGCGTGATCGTGGCGACGCTCGGCTATTGGCGGAGCCTCAATCGCTCCGACGGCTCGGTGAATTCGATCTCTTCGGCCGAATTCTGCGGGCTCGGACGGGCGCCGACCTTCTCCGACAATCTGGTCGAGGTCGTCCGCGTCAACTGACGGCGGCGCTCGAAGCTCGCTTCGCGCTTACCTCCTGGATGACGGTGAAGCCCTCAAATTCGGGATGACCGAAATAAAGCGGCTTGTTCCCGCCTGCGCTCGCATGCGCTTTCCGGAACGCCTCGGAGCGTGTCCAATCGAGGAAAGCCGATTCGGAAGCCCATAACGTATGCGAGGAATAGAGCACATGATCGTCGCGCTCGGGCCCTTTCAGCAGATGGAACGCGATGAAGCCCGGCACTCCACCGAGATGGGTGTCCCGCGTGAGCCAGACCTGCTCGAAATCGTGCTCGGACCCTCTGCGTACTCTAAAACGATTCATGGCAATGAACATCGTGGCGTTCCTTCGATCCCAGAAGCAGCATAGAGGAGAAGGCCACGAATTCCAGGGCCTTCGCCAGGGTCAGTCTTGGTCATTCAGCAACAGTTGACCCGCCGTCAATTAAACCGTTAGGCAACCTGTTCCTCGATAAGCACGTTGCCTATATGGACGCTCAGACACAACCTCGCCCTGGAGATTGCCATGAACAAGGACGTCAAGGAGCGCCGCAAGGCCCCGCTTCAAACACCGACCGATCTCGGCGACAATGCGCGCCGCGACATTACCGGCGCGCTCAATGCGCTGCTCGCCGATGTCTTTGCGCTCTACCTCAAGACCAAGAATTTCCACTGGCATGTGAGCGGACCGCATTTCCGCGACTATCATCTTCTGTTCGACGAGCAGGCCGAGCAAATCTTCGCCATGACCGACGAGATCGCCGAGCGGGTACGAAAAGTGGGCGGCACCACGTTGCACTCGATCGGACAAATCGGCCGGCTCCAGCGCATTCCCGATAACGACGCCGACTATGTCGATCCCCTCGACATGCTGGCGGAGCTTCGATCAGACAACCAGGCGCTCATCGCCAGCATGCGCGAGACGCACGAGCTGTGCCAGGAGGAGAACGACGTTGCGACGACGAGCCTGATCGAGGTCTGGATCGACCAGGCCGAGCGGCGCGTCTGGTTCCTCTACGAGACGAGCCGGCGCGGCGATGCGACCGGCCACTAGGGAGCAAGGCAATGAGAAAGCTTTTGTTGGCCGCGCTTGCTGCGTTTATCGCGATCGCGCTTGCGTCTTGCGGTGATGCGCCGAGCGCGCCCGATTTCGTCAAGAAGGCGACCAAGACCATCTTGTATCAAGTCGAGGCCGGAAAGATCGCAAGCGAAAAGGCGCAGTCCGACACGGTGAAGCAGTTTGGGCGGGACATGGCCGAAACCTATGGCAAGCTCGGCGAGGAGCTCAACGGGATCGTGCAGGCCGAGAAGCTCGAAGTGAAACTGCCGAACAAGCTCGATAGACGGCAAGAGAAATGGATCGACGGGCTTGGGAAGGTGACGCCCGAGAAGTTCGACAAGACCTACGCCAAGCTCGAGGTCAGGTCGCTCGGCCGCGCGGCTGAACTTCTCGACCGCTATGCCGAGGAAGGCGGCAACGCCGCGCTGAAGCAATTCGCCGCCAATGCCCTATCGCTCGTCAAGCGGCACCTCGAAGAGGTGAAGAAACTGCTGCAATAGGGCAGGGGCTCCTCCGCGCCAGCAATTTGCCAGAAGCGGCCGAGCCCGCAGGAACAGGCTCCGCGGCCAAACCGAAGCCATGGCCATCATTCGGCGAGCACGCGCGACATTCAAACGTTTCGCCGAGTCGGAGGCTTCTGGCGGGCTCGCGCTGATGGCGAGCGCGACACTCGGCATGATCGTCGCCAACTCGGCGCTCGCCGGCGGCTACACCGCATTGCTCCAAACCAAGCTGGCCGGGCTGGATGTTTTGCATTGGATCAACGATGGGCTGATGGCGCTGTTTTTCTTGCTTGTCGGGCTCGAGATCAAGCGTGAGTTTCTTGTCGGCGAGCTCGACAGCTGGCGGCGACGCACGCTCCCACTCATCGCCGCTCTTGGGGGCATGATCGTCCCGGCTGTGATCTTCCTCGCGATCAATTGGCGGACGCCGGAAACGTGGCGGGGATGGGCGATCCCGACGGCGACCGACATCGCGTTTGCGCTCGGCGTGCTGTCGCTGTTGGGCTCGAGAATTTCACGCTCGCTCAAAGTTTTCTTGACCTCCCTTGCGATCCTGGACGATCTTTGCGCGATCCTCATCATAGCGGTCTTTTACGCCGCCAGTCTCTCCTTCCCCGCGCTCGGTGCCGCTGCGCTGATCTCTGCGGCGCTGTTCGGCCTTAATGCCCTTGGCGTCACACGACTTGCGCCCTATCTGCTGCTCGGTGTCATGCTTTGGGCGGCGATGCTGTTCTCCGGCATCCACGCCACGCTCGCCGGTGTGGTTCTTGCCGTGGCGATACCGCTCGGCGCGGCCGGTGGGGACGATGCGTCCGCGTCCCCGCTGATCCAGCTTGAGGATAGGCTGGCGCCGTGGGTCGCCTTCCTCGTGCTACCGGTGTTCGGCTTAGCCAATGCCGGCGTGTCGGTGACGGGTGCGAGCGCGGACATGCTGCTCGCTCCTCTTTCCCTCGGCATCATCGCCGGTCTCCTTTTCGGCAAGCAGATTGGCATCATGACCGCGGTGTTCGCGGCGCGCCGGATGGGGCTTGTCCGTCTCCCGAGGGGCGCCTCGTGGCGCGCGATCTACGGAGTGGCGCTTCTGTGCGGCATCGGCTTCACCCTGAGCCTCTTCATCGGCTTGCTCGCCTTCGCCGATGCCGAACGCGTGGCGGTGACCAAGCTCGCCGTGCTTGCCGGCTCTTTGCTCTCGGCCCTTGCCGGCGCCGCGGTCCTCATCGGTTTGCCCGCACCGTCAAAGCCTCACCGATTGTAGGTACATTCGTCATTCCGGCGTAAGCCGGAATCCAGCGGGCAGCTACGCGGGTGGACACTGGATACCGGCTTTCGTCGGTATGACGGGGCAGTGGCGGCATTCCTGCCCAAGCCCTCTTTCATCATTCCAGCTCTTCGCGCCGGTAGAGCCAGTCGAAGCGCCGCAGCGCCGTTTCCTCGCGCCGCCGCGCAAGGATGAGATTGCGCGCCTGCGCCAACGGGGCGCCGAGATGGTAGAGCCAGCCGAAGCGCCGCGAGGTCCGCTGGACGCGGGCGGCGCGGGGTCTGCGCAATCGCTCATAGCGCCGAAACGCGGCAGCGGGATCGCCCCGCCCTTCCGCGATGCAAGCGGCAAGGATGATGGAGTCCTCGATGGCGAGGGCGGCCCCTTGCGCAAGATACGGCAACACCGGGTGGGCGGCATCGCCGAGCAGCGTGACGCGACCCTCGCTCCAGCGTTCGAGGTGCGTAAGGCGATAGAGCGACCAGGCACGCCAGGCTTCCGCCCGTTCCAGCAACGATTTCACATCCGTGGTCCAGCGTTTGAAACTTGCGAGCAAAGCCGCATGGTTGCCTGGCTGGTTCCAGCCGTCTCCGGCTGCGCCGCCTTCGCTGACGGCGACGACGTTGAGTTCAGCGCCGGCAGAGACCGGATAATGGACGAGATGCGTTCGGGGCCCGAGCCAGAGCCCAACCACGGGCTCTGCGAAGGGGGCGGGGAGATCGTCGCGCGGCAGCCGCATGCGCCAGGCCGTGGCGCCGGCGAAGCGCAAGCTTGCCGTGGGACTCATGATCGCGCGGACCGCCGACCACATACCGTCGGCGCCGATCAAGCACGCGCCCTTGGCTTCGCTGCCATCGTCGGCGCGCACCACGACATCGGGTCCGTGCGCGTCGATTGCGGCAAGCGCGAAGCCGGATCTTAGGGTGACGCAAGCAAGACCGCCGAGGCCCGCGCGCAATCCGGCGTGAAGATCGGCACGGCGCAACGTCAGATAGGGCGCGCCGTAGCGCTCCTCTGCGGCCCTGCCGAGCGGCAACGTGGTGAGCTTACGGCCCGAGACGCCGTCACGAACGACAATCGCCTCGGGTCTGAAGCTCGATGGTTCGATCGCTTCGAGCACGCCCAGCGCATCGAGCGCGCGCGTTGCGTTGGGACCGAGCTGGATTCCGGCGCCGGTCTCCTCGGCGAAATGCGAGCGCTCGAGGATCTCGCAGGCAATTCCCCTCCGCTCGAGCGCGATGGCCGCAGCAAGCCCGCCAATGCCGCCGCCGGCAATGAGCGCCTGCTTGGGCATGGATGCGCGGGCCTAGGCCGCGGGAGCCCCTGGCGGGGCGGTCGCCGCGTAGATGCAGGAAGGCGGGTCTGTCTCGGTTGCCCTGAGGCCGTGGTCGTGCTCGAACAGCGTCGAGCAATACGGGCAGACGATCTCCGCCTCGTCGCCCATGTCGAGATAGACATGCGGATGGTCGAAGGGCGGCGTTGCCCCCATGCATTGAAACTCCTTGACGCCAATCCTGATCCGGCCGACGCCCTTGTCGTTCACGAAATGAGGCACGACGGTTTGCGCCATGGGTTCTGCTCGTCCTTTCCGTTATGGCAATCGGCGGCGAGCATAGTGAGAGACGAGAGACGGCGGTAGGTCAAGAATGCAGAGCTTCGACTCCGACGGCGTGAGGATCGCCTATATCGACGAGGGCGAGGGGGAGCCGATCCTCCTCATCCACGGCTTTGCGTCCAACGTCGCGACAAATTGGCGCGACGCCCATTGGCTGCGCACGCTGACGGCGGCGCGGCGCCGCGCCGTCGCCTACGACAATCGCGGGCATGGGCGAAGCCAGAAGCTCTACGACCCGAACCGTTACGGCGCGCCGACCATGGCCGAAGACGCGCGCCGGCTGCTCGACCGTCTCGATATCGCCCGCGCCGATGTCATGGGCTATTCCATGGGCGCGCGCATCGCCACCTTTCTTGTGCTTGCTCATCCGGAGCGCGTGCGGAGCCTGATCCTGGCGGGGGCCGGCATCAATCTCGTGCGCGGCATGGTGGGAACAGGTCCGCTAGCTCGCGCTCTCGAAGCGCCTACAATCGAAGATGTGACCAACGACACGGCGCGCAGCTTCAGAGCGTTCGCCGAGAAGACGGGAAGCGATCTGAAGGCTCTCGCCGCCTGCATGCGCGGTCCGCGCGAGAAGATCGGCGCCGAGGACCTCGCCCGCATCGCCGTGCCGACCCTCATCGCGACGGGCAGCGAGGACGTGATCGCGGGGTCTGGCCAAGAGCTGAAAAATCTGGTTCCTGGCGCCCAACTCCTTGATATCGAAGGGCGAGACCATATGAAGGCCGTCGGCGACCCCCGCTTCAAGCAAGGCGTGCTCGACTTTTTAACCCGGCGGGCTTAGTTGAGTGTCAGTTCGATGTTCGATCCGCCCCGCTTCGCGAGAACGGGGCGGTATGAGGTTCCAATGTCAAAACCGCTTGCCGCCAAAGAGCATATCAAGAGCTACGATCCGATCTGGAGCCAGGTTCGGCGCGAGGCCGAGGCGATCAGCGCCGCCGAACCCGCTCTCGGAGGCTTCATCTACGCGACGGTGTTGGTCCATGACCGGCTCGAAGATGCAGTGTGCCATAGGCTTGTGCGCCGGCTCCAGCACTCTACGCTCGATACCGGCCTTCTGCACAAATTGTTCGCCGAGGTGCTCGATTCCGATCCGTCGCTCGGCGAGGCGTTCCGCGCCGATCTGATGGCGGTGACCAAGCGCGATCCGGCGTGCAGCCGACTGATCGAGCCCTTGCTTTATTTCAAGGGCTTCCACGCCCTCGAGACCTATCGCATCGCCCATTCGCTGTGGAAGGCCGGACGCAAGGACTTTGCGCTTTATATCCAGAGCCTGACTTCGCGTTTCCTTCAGGTCGATATCCACCCGGCGGCTACCATCGGCAGAGGCATCATGTTCGACCACGCCACGGGCATCGTCATCGGCGAGACCGCCGCGATCGGCGACAATTGCTCGATGCTGCACGGCGTCACCCTCGGCGGCACCGGCAACGAGAGAGGCGACCGCCATCCCAAGATCGGACGCGGCGTCATGATCGGCGCCGGCGCCAAGATCCTCGGCAACATCAAGGTCGGCGATTGTGCGAGAGTTGCCGCGGGCAGCGTGGTGCTGAACGACGTGGCCTCGCGACGGACCGTGGCAGGAGTGCCCGCGCGCGAGATCGGCTTCGCCGGCTGCGAGGAACCCGCGCTTGCCATGGATCAGATGGTCGCGGGCGATGGCGAAATCGACCTCGACTAGGCGCCGCCGGCACGAGACATCGATCTTGCGGACTGGGGGGAATGAGCGGTGACGCGGGAGGAGATCCTCAAGCTCGAACGCTATCTCAAGAAGCTGTTCCGGTTGCCTCAGCTTCAGGTGCGGCAGCGCCCGCGGAAGGAAGACTCAGCCGAGGTCTTCGTCGATGACGAGTTCATCGGGGTCATCTTCCGTGACGACGATGAAGGCGAGACCGCCTATCAGTTCCAGATGGCGATCCTCGACTACGACTTGCAAGACTGACCACCCAATCTTGAATCCTCGGCCGGTCGGCCGAAAAAAGGGAGCCGGCCTCTTGGCGAGGCCGGCTCGAGTAAAGGCCCGGTGGGGTCGGGGATGGGTGGGGTGGTCACCGGGCCTTGTCAAACTTCCCAATGGGTTGGCGGGCCTTTCAGCTAGTTGCTGTTAGAGGCTGAGACGGCCGTCTGCGGCGCGGTCTCGGGCGGCAGAAGCGAAATCCACACCAGCGGGTTACGCTCGGACTGCCGCTTGACGAAGGTGTAGGGCGTGTCGGCCCAGCGCATCACCTCGCGGCGCTTGTTATCGAGGATCAAATCGCCGCGGTCGGTGCGGACCGTCAGCACCGCGTGGCCCTCGTTATTCTCGTCGCGCACCACGGTGATGAGCAGCGCGCTCTCGGGATAACCACGCGCGCTGAGCAGCCTGCGCTTGAGCAGCACATAATCTTCGCAGTCGCCCTTGTTGCCGCTGGGGTAGGACCAGACTTCCGGCTTGCCATGGAGTTCGAGGTCGGTGATCGGAGCGACCGCCGCGTTTACCGCTTCGTTTACCTTCTCGATCTCTTCGAGCTTCGTGGCGGTGAGCTGGATGCGGTCGGCGAAGCGACGCGCCGGACGGCACTCGTACTGATTGTCCCGGCAGAACGTCACATAGCCGATCGGCGGCAAGGTATCGCCGAAAGAACCCATGAAGGCGATCTTCTGCACTTTCGGCGCCGGCGTCAGATTGATCGAATGATCGTTCGTGGCGTCGGCCGACATGGACGACACCGACATCAAAAACGCACAGCCTACGATAAGCTTTTTCATTGCACCCCCCGATTATTGTTGGGTGCACTGTCGCAGAGAGATTTTGAGATCCCGATAAAATGGCAGTTCGTTTTGAAGGAGTATTGGTAGGGTTTTTTTAGCGACACCTACTCAAACCTGAACGTCCCGCCTTGGTTAACATTTTGGGAATCGGGAGGGACGATGTTCGTCGCTATTGAGCGCGGCTGCGCTCAGCGCCGCGGAAACGGCGCCCGGCAAGGTAGATCACCTGAGCGCCGGGGCGCCTCACCAAGGATAGCGCAGCATCGGGCCGATGCACGTCGAGCTCGACCAGCTGCTGTCGCAGAAGAGGTTCGGTGCCGAGCCAGAAGGGCGGCTCGATGGCGGTGATGGCTCCGAGCAGGCGGTTGACCGTCCGGCTTCGCAGGATGAGCGGCAAGAGAAGAAACTCAAAACTCACGTGCCGGTCGCCGCGCGCATAGGCGCGGAAGCGGCCGTGTCCCACAATCGCATCGGCGAACACGGCGCGGAGCAGGTCGGCCAGGGCCTCGCGGTCATCATTCTCCCACAGCCCGAGCAAGTCGGTATCTCGCAGCTCGCGTCCGAACTGCTGGCAGATCCGGGTGCCGGCGAGCCGAAAGCGGCAGCCGCAATCCCCCGTTCTTTCGGCGATGAAGACCTCCGGCAGCAGGGTGGAGATTTTGGCCGGCTCGATTTCGCAGCGGCGTGGCGCAAGGCGCCCATTGCGTACGCGGTCCCAATACGCGTAAAGCTGCCGGCTTGTTGGCTGCTGCATGACCCTATCCGACGCGAACGCTAGAACTTACCGAGCCACGTTCATTCTCCCCGTCATGCCAGGTCCTTGTTTCGATTGAGGCTGCGCCTACAATGTTCTTGGACCGATTAGGCAGGGACCATGCCAGCATCGCGGCGGCGCAGGAAGCGCGCGACCGCCGGACATTGGGGTTACCGCGATTGGATGGGCGCCATTCCGCCGGTGTTAGCCATGACCCGGTCTGAACCCGCCCTCAACGTCCCGCGCAGCGTGGCGGGCGTCGCGGCGCTGTTGATCGGCGTCCAAATCGTCAAGAGCGTTCTGCCCGACGAGGCGAAAATCACCTTCTTGCTCGCGCTTGCCTTCATTCCGGCGCGCTATAGCGGCGCCGCCCTCGAACTGCCAGGCGGATATGTCACCGCGGTCACGTCATTCGTGACCTACATGATTGTGCACGCCGGATGGGTGCATCTTGTGGTGAACCTGCTTTGGATGCTTGCCATCGGCAGCGCGGTCGCCCGCCGCATGGGCACTCTCGCCTTTCTCAGTTTCTCGGTGTTGTGCGGGATCGCCGGCGCGTTCACGCATCTTCTGTTCCATCCCGGCGACATGGCGCCGGTCGTTGGCGCATCGGCCGCGATCTCCGGCCAGATGGCAGGTGTCTTGCGATTCATGTTCAGGGCGCAGCCTTCGCCGGGACAGCGGGTGCCCGACTTTGCCACGGCACCACGCATGAGCCTCGGTCAGACGCTAAGCGACCAGCGTTTCCTCGCGGTCTTGGTCCTTTGGATCGCGCTCAACGCCTATTTCGGGCTTAGCGGCTTCGGCCTCGCGGGCGAGGAGGGGGGCATCGCCTGGGAGGCTCATATCGGCGGGTTTCTCTGCGGCCTGCTCGTTTTTGGCACATTCGACAAAGGCAGGCGCAGGGACGAGGCTCCGCTTCATCTCTAGGCGGCTGAGTTCCCGTCCTTTTCACGCGCTCTTGCGCGTCCCTCAGGTCCGAGACAGAATGTCGCACTCAACGGGACGGAAGCTCCCGGGCTGGAGGAGACGCGCATGAATGTCACGGCAATCCTGAAGCAGAAGGGCCGGGGCGTGTTCACCACGACGCCCGACACGACGCTGCTTGAAATCACAAAGCTGCTCGGCACGCACGGAGTCGGCTGCATCGTCGTCATCGGCTCCGATGGCAAAGTCGTCGGCATCGTGTCCGAGCGCGACATCGTGCGCGAGATCTCACGCGCCGGATCGAACGTGCTCAAGGAGCCGGTCGAACGGTGCATGACCAAGTCCGTGGTGACGTGCCGCGAAGCGGACACCATCGACCGTCTCATGGCGCAAATGACCGCGCATCGATTTCGTCACATGCCCGTGGTCGAGAGAGGCCGGTTGATCGGGCTCGTCTCGATCGGCGACGTGGTGAGGATGCGGATCGCCGAAGCGGAGATGGAAGCGGCGGCGATGCGAGAATACATCGCCACCGGCTAGGTGGCTTAAGCCACAAGCGCCCGCACGGCGAACTTGATGTCGTCGATCTGCTTCTCGGTCGCCTTGACGCCGAGTTCGATCGCTTCGCAAGCCCGGTGGAATTCGAACAACCCGATACCGCCGGTCTTGGGCGTGATGGTGATATCGGGAGGGTCGCCGGCGAGCCGCGAGCGGGCGATCCGATCCTGCGTGATATTGATGGCATCCATCATCACCGCCGACATGCCCGGCGCTCCGTCGCTCCTGCCGAAAATCTGCCGGTGCAGCAGATGCACCGCGGCCCGGCCGTTGCTGCCGGGGAGCTCGGTATCCTCCACGATCGCCGCGGGTTCAGCGAGCGCCTGGTAATCGTGGATGACAGCACCTTTGCCGAACGGGTCGCTGCTCAAGTTGACGGCAATGACGATGCGGGCGCCGAGCGCGCGGCACACGGAAACCGGGATCGGGTTGACCAGGGCGCCGTCGATCAACCAGCGGCCGTTGATCTGAACGGGGCGAAAGATGCCGGGCAGCGCGAACGACGCCTTGAGCGCGTTCACCAGGCTTCCCTTGTTGAGCCAGACTTCGTGTCCGGTGCCGAGCTCGGTGGCGACGGCGACGAATCTCCGCTCCAGCCGTTCGATGTCGACGTGCTGCAAATGGCGTTCGAGCCGCGCGCTCAGGCGCTGCCCGGAGATGAGTCCTGAGCCGCCGAAATTGAAATCGAGAAAGCCGAACACGCGCCGGCGCGTGAGCCCGGAGGCGAACTCCTCGAGCGCCGCAAGCCTGCCGGTGACGTAACAGGCGCCCGCCACGGCCCCCATGGAGGTGCCGGCGACGATATCGGGCATGAGCCCGGCCGAGACCAGGCACTTCAGCACCCCGATATGAGCCCAGCCGCGGGCCGCCCCGCCGCCAAGGGCAAGGCCGATCGTCGGTCGTCCCGTACTCACCATGGGTCAAGATCCATGCCGCAGGGCTCACGCTCGCCCGCATGACCGAATGCGGGCAAATCTTGGGAGCAGGTTAACAGGAACTCTTTAAGGTTCCCTTTGCGGCACCAGGATGACGGTAGACCGAGTCAGGGTCGAATTGCCGCTCGGCATCGACGAAGCGCAAGGTTAGACCGCCGCTAGGCCCCGTCCCGACGGAGATCGCGCGATAGAAGCAGGACCTTCGCCCGGTATGACAGGCGGCGCCCGCGCCCGCCGTCTCGACGATGAGCCAGATGGCGTCCTGATCGCAGTCGGTGCGCATCTCGACGACGCGCTGCGTGTTCCCGCTTTCCTCGCCTTTGCGCCAAAGGCGCCCGCGCGAGCGCGACCAGTAATGCGCTTCACCCGTCTCCAGCGTGCGGGCGAGCGCCTCTGCATTCATGTGGGCGAGCATCAGCACCTCGCCGGTCTTGGCCGAGGTCGTGACAACGGGGAGAAGTCCGTCTTGGTCGAATCGGGGGGCGAAGACGGTGCCTTCCTCGCTCGCAGCCTCGCTCCCGGGGGCGGGGAAGGGGGCGTCCTTGCTCACCGCGATGTCCTCGGCACGGCGCGTCAGCCGCGGCCGCGCTCGGTCGCGAGCATCATGAAGCGCGCCTGCTGCGCGGGATCTTCCTTGAAGATGCCGGTGAACTGCGTGGTGATGGTGGCCACGTTGGGTTTCCTCACGCCGCGGATCGACATGCACTGATGCACGGCCTCGATCATCACCGCCACGCCTTTCGGCTTCAACGCCTTGTCGATGGTCTCGGCGATCTGGGCGGTCATGGTCTCTTGCGTCTGCAGGCGGCGCGCGAACACTTCGACCACGCGGGCAAGCTTGGAGATGCCCACCACGCGGTCGGTCGGGAAATAGGCGACGTGGGCCTTGCCGACGAAGGGAATCATGTGATGCTCGCAATGGGAGTGAAGCTCGATGTCGCGGAGCATGACGATATCGTCGTAGCCCGCGACCTCATCGAAGGTGCGCGACAGCACTTCGAGCGGGTCTTCGCGATAGCCGGCGAAGAACTCGTCATAGGCCGAGGTGACGCGGCGCGGCGTCTCGCGCAAGCCCTCGCGATCGGGGTCGTCGCCGGCATAGGAGATCAGCGTGCGCACTGCCTCCTCGGCCTCCTCGCGCGACGGCCGCACAACGCCCGGCCCGCGGCCGATTTCGGCTTGCGGTCCCGTCCGCAGCTTCTTAACCGTGGCGTCCATGAGTCCTCGAGGCTTCCTTGCCTTGGCGCCGAACGGCTTGAGGCCGTTCAACCTTTTTCAGTTGGGGTCACTATAGCCTGCTCGTCAACCTTTGATCGCGCCAACTTGCCCCGGAGCACCCTCTCATCCTAAGGCCAGGCTGCATATATAATGCGGTGGTTGCACCCGCAAGGCGAGCCTCAGACCGATCCAAGACACGCGCATGACGCTGCCCGAAGACATCTATAGCCAACGCATTCTTGAGCTTGCCGCGGCGCTACCGCGAACGGCAAGGCTGCCCGAGCCTCAAGCCACGGCCACGGCCCATTCCAAGCTCTGCGGCAGCAGGGTGACGGTCGATCTCACCATGGAGGGCGAGGTGGTGAGCGACTACGGCCAAAGCGTGAAGGCCTGCCTGTTGGGCCAGTCTTCCGCTTCGGTGATGGGACGGGAAATCATCGGTTCTAGCGCGGAGGAATTGCGCGAAGTGGGCGCCGCGATGCGCAAGATGCTCAAGGAAGACGGGCCTCCCCCGATAGGCCGCTGGAGCGATCTCGCGGTGCTTGAGCCTGTGCGCGACTATAGAGCGCGCCATGCCTCGACTCTTCTCGTGTTCGACGCGGTCGAGGAGGCAATTGCCAAGATCGAGGCGAGCCGCCGGGGGAGCGCGGAACGCGCAGATGCCGAACCGGCTTGAACGTTGCCCATCGGAGTCTGTCGATGAGGGAGAGCTTGAGCATGGCAAAGCCTGGAGAGAAGACGAAGCGCTGGCTCGATCCGGCGAGCGTGAAAGCAGGCGTGAGCAGCGTCTATCCCGCGACATTCACCGGGCCGCTTGCCGGACGCGAAAAGCGCGCGCTCGGCGATCCGCTCGGTCTCACCCAATACGGCGTCAATCTCGTGACCCTTGCCCCCGGCAGCTGGTCCTCGCAGCGGCATTTTCATGCCATAGAGGATGAGTTCATCTATGTGCTTGAAGGCGACGTGACGCTCGTCACCGATGCCGGCGAGACGGTGCTTCGCCCCGGCATGGCGGCGGGCTTTCCGGCAGGCGAGGCCGACGGCCATCATCTGATGAATCGCGGCGCCAAGCCCGCACGCTATCTCGAGGTCGGCACCCGCTCCGCCACCGAGGACATCTACTACAGCGATATCGACATGATCGGCCGCAAGCGTGACGGCGTCTTCGCGTTCACGCACAAGAACGGGGAGCCCTATCCATGAGCAGGCTCGGCCGCGTCGTGAAAGTGCCGCTACTTGGCGCCGTTGCCGCCTATCGCTACGCCGTCTCGCCGCTGCTCGGCGTCAACTGCCGGCACCTCCCGTCCTGCTCGGACTATGCGCGCGAGGCAATCGATAAGAACGGGGCGTGGAAAGGTGGGTGGCTCGCGCTCGCGCGACTCTGCCGCTGCCATCCATGGGGCAGCCACGGCTTCGATCCCGTACCCGATCTCAGCGGCATGCATCACCCCTTCGCGCCCTGGCGCTACGGGAGGTGGCGGATTTGCGCGGGTGACGAGGCGCCCGATTCCCGGTAAAAGCACCGGGCTATTCAACGATCCCTTACCTGCGCCGGTACGCAGGAGTGAGAGGAGCAAGGATGTCGCAAATCTCCCTGACATTTCCCGATGGCTCGGCCCGCAGCTTCAAATCCGGGGTCACGGGCCGCGACGTGGCCGAGACAATCTCGAAGTCGCTCGCCAAGAAGGCTGTGGCGGTCGAGCTCGACGGCAAGACGCGCGACCTCGCCGAGCCGATCACGAAGGATGCGCGCATCCGCATCCTCTCCCGCGACGATCCCGAAGCGCTTCCGCTCATCCGCCACGACGCCGCGCATGTGATGGCGGAGGCCGTGCAGACGCTCTACCCGGGCACGCAGGTCACCATCGGCCCGGTGATCGAGAACGGCTTCTATTACGACTTCGCCCGCGAGCAGCCTTTCACGCCCGACGACCTCCCGGAGATCGAAGCGAAGATGCGCGAGATCGTCGCCCGCGACTCGCCCTTCACCTGCGAGGTGATGGATCGAAAAGCGGCGAAGAAGTTGTTCCGCGACAAGGGCGAGACGTTCAAGCTCGAGCTGATCGACGCCATTCCCGAAGGTGAGGAGATCAAGATCTATTCGCAAGAAGAGTGGCTCGATCTTTGCCGCGGGCCTCACATGACCTCGACGGGAAAGGTCGGCAAGGGCTTCAAGCTGCTCAAGATCGCCGGCGCCTATTGGCGCGGGGACTCGACCAAGCCCATGCTCCAGCGCATCTACGGCACGGCGTGGGCAAGCGAAGATGACCTCAAGGCCTATCTCCACCAGCTCGAAGAGGCCGAGAAGCGCGATCATCGCCGCGTGGGCCGCGAGATGGACCTGTTCCATTTCCAGGAAGAGGCGCCCGGTGCGGTGTTCTGGCATCCCAAGGGCTGGACGCTGTTCATGGCGCTGATCGACTATATGCGGCGCCGGCAGCAGGACTGGGGCTACGTCGAGGTCAACTCGCCCGACATGATGGAGCGCTCGCTGTGGGAGCAGTCCGGCCATTGGGAGAAATTCGGCGACCATATGTACGTCACCGAGACGCCTGACGAGCGCATCTATTGCTGCAAGCCGATGAACTGCCCCGGCCATGTGCAGATCTTCAAGCATGGTCTCAAGAGCTATCGCGACCTGCCGCTGCGGATCGCCGAATTCGGCAAGGTCCATCGCTACGAGCCGTCAGGCGCGTTGCATGGGCTCTTGCGCGTGCGTCACTTCACGCAAGACGACGCCCATATCTTCTGCACCGAGGACCAGATCACCGAGGAATGCGTGAGACTGAACGAGCAGATGCTGTCGATCTATCGCGATTTCGGCTTCACCGATGTGCGCATCAAATTCGCCGACAGGCCTGACAAGCGGGTCGGGGCCGATGCCGTATGGGACAAGGCGGAAGCCGCGCTGAAGCGCGCGGTCGAGGCTGCCGGGCTGACGTACGATTTCAATCCGGGCGAGGGGGCTTTCTACGGTCCCAAGCTCGAATATGTCTTGCGCGACACGATTGGCCGCGAGTGGCAATGCGGCACGATCCAGGTCGATCTCAACCTGCCGGAGCGGCTCGGCGCCTTCTATATCGGGCCCAACGGTGAGAAGACCCTTCCGGTGATGATCCATCGCGCCATGTTCGGGTCGCTCGAGCGCTTCACCGGCATCCTCATCGAGCATCACGCCGGGCATCTGCCGCTCTGGCTCGCCCCGACACAGGCCGTGGTTGCGACGATTGTCTCAGAGGCCGACCCTTATGCCGAGGAGGTGCTTGCCGCGCTTCAGAGGGCGGGGCTCCGCGCCGAGGCCGATCTCCGCAACGAGAAGATCAACTACAAAGTCCGCGAGCATTCGCTCGCCAAGGTGCCGGTGCTGCTGGTGGTGGGAAAGCGCGAGGCGCAAGAGCGCACGGTATCGGTGCGGCGGCTTGGGGGTCAGCAGCAGCAGGTGATGCCGCTCGACGCTGCCGTCAGTGCGCTCGCCGACGAAGCGGTGCCGCCCGATTTGCGCGGAACCGCAGCGACCAAAGCCGCGTAATCTTCCTCATGACGCGGGTGCGCCCGATCCTGACGATTGGCCATTCGCGGCATTCCTGGGACCGGTTCGCGGCGCTGCTCGCCGCAGCCGGCGTGGAGGCCTCACCGATATCCGCTCGATGCCGCGCTCACGCTTCTCGCCCCATTTCAACAAGACCGAACTGGCGGGTAGGCTTTCCGCGCGAAATATCGGTTACCTGTTTCTCGGCAAGGAGCTCGGCGGACGCCCGCAAGATCCCGATGTGTATACGGACGGCGTGGCGGACTACGAGAAGATGGCCGCGTCACCGGAATTCCGGCGTGGGCTCGCTCGGCTTCAGGACGGAGGAGCGCAACGCAGCCTGGCGGTGATGTGCTCGGAGGCCGATCCGCTCGAATGCCACCGTTTCCTTTTGGTCGGTCGCGCCTTGGCGGGGGCCGGAATCGATGTCGCCCACATCCTGCCCACCGGAGACAGCATCTCGCATGAGCAAGCCGAAGACCGGCTACTTGATCTCGAACATCTCGCAGAGGAGGGGCTCCTGCTTCGCTCTCGCGATGAGCGGCTGAAGCAAGCCTACAAAGCCCGTTCCCGCAAATTCGCCTACGCTCAAGCGCAATAATTCACGCCCCAGCGGAGAGGGGAAAATTTCCGCAAGGTCTAATCCTCTCCCTTGATGCGTCTCCTAGTACCTCCCCTCGCCTTCGCCGGAGCGCCCGCACGCGTCGTCATGCCCGGACACCCGGGTCCGGCTCCGCCGGCCCGGGCGCAGGCTCGAGTCCGGGCATCCATGCCGTTTCGTCTCAGCAAGATGAAGCACCAATGGAATGGATTGCCGGGTCAAGCCCGGCAATGACGAGGAGCGTGGAGGGTGCGGCCGCTCGTCGCGGGCGCGCAAGCGTGCGTCTGGAAGCATCCCAATACCCTTTTCCCGCAAGGGGAGAGGGGGACAACCCCCTGGAGAAAAAATTGCTGCCCAAAAATCGGCCGCATGGCGTGACACGATTGGCTTAGGTTGGCGCCATGAGCACGAAACACTTCACCGAACGGGCCGACGAGTTCTGGCGGGCGTCGCGCCGGCGCGATTCGTCTTACGAAGGCATCTTCGTCGTCGGGGTCAAAACGACCGGCATCTTCTGCCGGCCGGCCTGCCCGGCGCGAAAGCCCTTGCGCAAGAACGCCGAATTCTTTCCCGGCAGCAAGGAGGCGCTCTATGCGGGCTACCGCCCTTGCCTGCGCTGCCGGCCAATGAACGCCAACGGCAATGTCCCGAAACTGGTCGAGGAGCTGCGCAAGCAAGTCGAGCAGCGCCCGTCGGAGCCGTTGCGCGATCGTGACCTCGCGGCGATGGGAATTGAGCCATCGACCGCCAGGCGTCAGTTCCAGCGCTATTTCGGCATGTCGTTCCAGGCTTATCAACGCTCGCGGCGCATGGGGTCGGCTCTCGCGGCCGTCAGGAATGGGGAGAGCGTGTTGGACACGCAACTCGACTACGGATTCGAATCATCGAGCGGGTTTCGCGAAGCCTTTGCCAGGCTGTTCGGCGCCGCGCCGTCGAAGGCAAGCGGCGTGCACTGCCTGTTCGCCCGCTGGATCGATTCGCCGCTCGGCGCGATCCTCGCCTTGGCTGACGAGAGCGGCCTCCATGTCTTCGATTGGGTCGATCGGCGTGGACTTGAGCGGGAGATCCTCCGGCTGAGGAAGAGGACCAAGTTCGCGATCGTCCCCGGCGACCATCCGATGCTCGATCAGGCCGCCTCGGAGATCGCCGAGTATTTCGCCGGCAAGCGAACGACGTTCACATTGCCGCTTTCCGTGCGCGGAACCGAATTCCAGAGGCGCGTCTGGGGCGCGCTTCTAGATATACCGGCCGGCGAAACTCGCTCATATGCCGATATCGCGGGCAGCATCGGCCGACCGGGCGCGGTGCGTGCCGTGGCGCGCGCCATCGGCGACAATTATCGCGGGCTCGTCATCCCCTGCCATCGCGTGATCGGCAGCGACGGATCGCTCACCGGTTACGGCGGCGGACTTGCGCGGAAGCAATGGCTGCTCGACCACGAGCGCTCGTCCCTGCTGCTGCCTCACGCTCTAAGTCTCCCTCTCCCCTCGCGGGAGAGGGTGCCCGCCGCAGCGCGGAGGGCGAAGGCGGGCGGGTGAGGAGGGTCCGTCATTCCGGCGAAAGCCGGAATCCAGAAAGCGGCACGCACTGCGTTTGTGATTCTGGATACCGGGCTTTCGCCGGTATGACGGATTGTTCACAGCCGGTGTCATTTTCGCGGAAGCGGGAATCCCGTATTCACCCCGAGACCGTGGCGGTTACTGGATTGCCCGGTCAAGCCGGGCAATGACAAGCAATACCGTATGATGCGTTGGATCGCTCACCGGCTCGCCGCTAACGCGCCTCGTCACTCTCTCCCTCAAGGGGGAGAGGGGAAGGGAAGGGCGAATCAAATCTGCTTGCGTGCGGTGATGAGCGCCTAGCGGGCGGGGCGAAGCAGCGCGCCAGGATTGATCAGCGGCGCATTGGGGTCGGCCGGCTTCGTTGCCGAGAAGCCGTCGAACGCCACGCCTCCGTCGGGCGAAGGCGCCGCGCCATCGCCTGCCACCACGCCTGCGGCGGGCGGCGGCAGCGGCAGTTCCGGCGGATCGGTCAGCGCCTTGAGCTCCTCGGGCGAAGTCGGCCCGTCATCGACCACGACCTCGACCTGCTTGGTCTCGCCCGCATCGATGCTGAACTTGCGGGTAAAGCTCTCGCCGGCATGGTCGGCGATCACCGCGTAGCTGCCGGGCGCCAGGATATGGGTGGGCAGGGCCCCCGCATTCTCCTTCACCACATCGCCGGCCGAGGTGAGGATCGTCCATTTGGTGTCGGCCAGCGCCTCGCCGCCGAGCGACTGCACGAGCTTGAAGGTCGTCTTGGCGCCGGTTTGCTTGAGGGTCGCCTCGGTCACCTTGCCGGGCTCGACCGTGACGTCGGCTTTGACCGTGGCGTTGGCGTCGCCATAGAGGCACTCGATGCGATAGGCCCCGGCATTGAGCCTGATGACCACGCCCGGCTTGGCGTCGCGGAAGATCACCTGCCGATTGCCGAACTGATCCTGCTCGTCGGACAGGATGTCGTAGCGGGCGGCGCTTTCGGGGAGAGGCTCGCTGTTGGGAAGGAGCGCCGCGAGCTTCAGACCGCCGGTGTTGAGGACGAAGGTTTCCTCGATTGAGCGCCCGCTCTCCACCTTGATCTTCTTGGTGAGATTGGACAGTCCGTAAGCTGCGTTGACGAGATATTCGCCGGGCAGAAGCGCCGCTGTCGGCATCGCCTCGCGGTGGGTGCTGAGCAGCTTGTAACCGGCGCTCTCCGGCGACGTCTTCGACTCGTAGACGCGCCAGGTGAGCCCTGCTTGCAGGCGCGGCCCCGCTTCCGAGACGAGGGCCTTGAGAGTGACGGGGACGGGAAGCTGAATTTGCGCGGCTGTCGTTTTCGTTGACGACTTTGGCGCGATGGGCAGCGAAGGACCCGCTGCAACCGGGGCTGACGGGGTAAGCACGGCGGTCGCGCCTGGGAGAGGCGATGCGGATTTGTGCACGGCCGTCTCGGCTGAGGCAGGCGGGGCTTTCGGCGCGGGTTGAGGGGCCGGCGCCGCCGCGCTTTGCTGCAGAGGTTGGGCCCCCGCCGCATCGAGATCGATCGGCCGGACGGCGGCCGTGCCGAGCGGGAGCGCACCGGTCGTTGCCGGCGCGGGGACGCCTTCGCCGGCGGCGGCGATTTGCGGTGGAGGCGGCGGCGGACTGACGGCGGCGTCGAGGACCGTGGCAAGGCCCTGCTTCAGCTCGCTGGCCTTGGTCGCGGTGACGAAGGTTCCGCCGGTTGCCTCGGCGAGGCAGCGCAAAGGCTCGAGCTCCTCTTGCTTGCCACCGAAGCCGATCACGTGGAGGCGCAGAGACGGCGCTTTCTCCTTCATGGCCGCGGCCGCCGAACAGAGATCCCCGCCGCAGGTATCGCCGCCATCGGCGATGAGGACGATATCGAGCGGGCCTTGGGCCGGCGCCCCCTTTGCGGCGTCGCTCAAGGCTGTGGTGATCGGGGCCTGGCCTTTGGGCTTGATGGTGCCGAGGAGCTTGCTTTGGGTCGCGGCGGTCAGCTCGCCGGGCTTCGCCAGGATTTCGCTATCGGCGCAGTTCGACGTCTTGCGATGGCCGAAAACGACGAGGCCGAAGGACAGGCGATCATCGTAGGCCGCCACCGCCTTGCCAAGCTCGGTGCGAGCCGAGGCGATCTTGCTCTCGCCGCCGGCCTTGGCGTTCATGCTGGTCGAAGCATCGAGAACGACGATGGCGGTGGGAGATGCGATTTCGGGGTTTGATGGGGGCGCGGGCTCGGCTGCCGCGACCCCGGCTCCCAAGAGAGCGGCGGGCACGAGCATGAGCCTAAGACTGGCGCGGCGCTTCCCCCGCATAGCGATCGCTCCGATCGGCGACGGCCGCAAACTGTTATACCCCCGTTTCCGGCGTGCAGAAGGCGAAAATCCTTTGTGAATGAGGCCGATTTGGGGTACCGGGCACCCTTAAGCCTCCCGCTCCACTCCGGCTGCAACCCTTAATTCAGGGGCCGCTTTCGCAACGGAACCGCTCCCTTCTTAGCGTGCTTCGCTCCCATGACCAATCCAGCCCTCGACCTTTTGCTGACGCGCCGTTCGGTTTCAGCCAACCGCCTCACCGATCCTGGCCCAGATGCGGCGGAGCTTGAGTTGATGTTGCGGTCCGCCACACGCGTGCCGGACCACAAGAAGCTCGCGCCCTGGCGCTTTCTCCTGTTTCAGGGCGAGGCCCGGGCCGCGTTCGGCAAGGCGCTTGCCGAAATCTGCCGCGCCGAGGAGAAGGATCCCGGCGCGTTCCGCCTGGAGAACGAAGAGAAGCGCTTCCTGCGCGCGCCGCTCGTCATCGCCGTGATCTCGCGCGTGGTGAAGAACCCGGCCGCGCCCGACTGGGAGCAAATCCTCTCGGCCGGCGCCGCTTGCCAGAACCTCATTCTCGCCGCCACCGCGCTCGGCTATGGCGCGAATTGGATCACCGAGTGGTGCGGCTATAGCGAGGGCGTGCGCCGGGTCCTTCGCTTGGCCCCGAACGAGCGCGTCGCAGGCTTCGTCTATGTCGGCACGCCGCAGGAAAAGCCCGAGGAGCGGGACCGGCCGAATCTCGCAGACGTCGTTTCGTCCTGGGCTCCCTGACACATAAAAAACCGTCATGCTGAGGAGCGCCCGCAAGGCGCCTCGAAGCACGCACCAAACTTCCCCTCTCTCTTGAGGGAGAGGGCTTCCCGCCCGGCGCGCGAAGCCACGAGTGGCGAAGCCACAACGTGGCGAAGCGCGACGAACGGCGGGAAGGGTGAGGGGGGATTCATGACGGCGCTTCCACGCTAGCATGTTCGCGCCCCACCCCCCTCCACGCGCCAAGAGGCGCGTGTGCTCCCCCTCAAGGGGACTGTTGCACAATTGGCTGGTTGGTGATTCCTTGTTTGCGAGAGGCGGGGGGTCACGGCGATGGCGATCAAGCAGACGGGACAGCTAGGCTTTGTGGATGCGATGGTGGCTG
>Ga0187892_10000577_pt1 | contig 94790 bp, 73 predicted proteins | sample MA1701073metaG_FD_139345 | JGI IMG/M metagenome (GOLD analysis project Ga0187892, IMG submission 139345) | Bio-ooze microbial communities from a basaltic lava cave in the Kipuka Kanohina Cave System on the Island of Hawaii, USA - MA170107-3 metaG ... | reverse complement strand
GGGGCTCGCCGTAAGGCGGATTCCTACTCCGACCAGGCTTTATGCTGTCGCCTGCTATCGCAGGCTGGTTGAGTGGTTTACTTCGGCTTGATTTGTAATGAGAGTCAGCGGGGGCGCGCTTCGCTTGCCCCCTTCCCGACACGAGCTTATGAAGCTTGAACTGTCCCTTTCCTAACGGCGAGACAATGAAACCTTGAGTAAGACTCCGATGTCTCTTTCCCAGGAGAGGCTTAAGCTTGAGCCGACGATCAAAGCCGTCTTCTGGTTTTGTGAGACCATCCCATGCATCCCGTCATCTATCTGAATAAGACGATGCTGGAGGCGACTAAGGCGAGAGTCGCCCCTGTTTCATCGGCGATGCTCTATGCCCGAGGAGTGTTCACCACAGTCGCGATCCATGCCGGCCAGCCTTTCTTGTGGAGTCAACATTGGACGCGTTTAAAGGATCATGCAGAACGTCTGGCCATCGACCTCACAGGTTGCACGGAACGCAGTGTGGGAGACGCACTAAGAAAACTCGTCTCTGTTAATCAAGTAAGCGACGGCCGCGCCCGCGTTATCTTCCTGGCCCGCAGCGAGCGCGATTTCTGGAAGATAAAAACTCCTGGTTCCAAGAAAACCGATTTGCTGATCATGACCGCCGACGCTCAAAAGCTTCCGCGATCGGGCGTGACGCTGGCCGTTTCACCTTATCGGCTCAACACGTTTTCGCCGCTCGCAGGAATCAAGAGTCTGAACTACCTGGACCATGTGTTGTCGTGGGAAGAAGCCCGGTCGAGAGAATTTGATGAAGCAGTCATGCTTAACGAGCGTGGCGAAATCGTCTCGGCCACGATGTCAAACATCTTCTGGGTCAAAGACGGAACTGTTCACACTCCCACGCTGTCTACGGGTGCGTTGGCCGGAGTGACACGCGCTGCCGTCATCGACCTCGCCGGCAAGCATTTTATTCCGCTCATCGAAGGGATACACGAACTGGGGGATCTCGCCGAGGCCGATGAGATTTTCCTGACTTCGGCGGGACTGGGCCTGGCAATGGTGACGACGTTTGATTTTCGCCAGTACTCAGTGTCGGCGGGAAGCGTGGCGGCGAGATTGAGAGAAGCGTTCCTTGAGCAGACGGTAAGGCCAACTAACGCCGATTAGATTCGAGTTTGGCTACTAAGTCTTATAGGGCCGATAAGTGGATAAAGTCCTATAGACCCTCCCCTTACTTTCTCGCGAGGACCACTGGGTACCAAAAGTCGCTTCCAGTTTTACTGCGTCCGGCAACTCATCTACATCGAATCCAATCGGCAGTTTTACCCTGACCGTTTCATTGAAGGCATACGAATCGAGCACGACCGGGTGTTTGCGTGTCGGCTCAGTGAGAAAAACAGACTCTCGTCGAGAAACAATGGCGGGCTTGAAAACGAGCAAACGATTTTGCATTGACTGCCCGTAAGCAGCAGCCGTGAAGTCAACATCGAGATTAAACTTGCCGCTATCTGTGTCATCTACTGGAAGGAGTTTGGATACTCGCGCCGCACTCGCACCTCGGGTCACCCAACTCTCAATCATTCCCTGGTATTGCGAACTTGAGAGCTTGCGGAAAGCCCGCCGCTCATTGACGGCAGTTTGCCCAACTGAGCGCTCTTTTAAGATAGCGGTAATCCCACCATCGGAAGCGAGGACGACGTCCGTTTGGCGTTCCAACTGGCTCGAGCCGGGCGGCAGTGTCGGCATCCGCATCAGCGCGCCCGAGTCTCCGGCCACTATCAGCGCCAGACTTCCCTGTTCGTCATCTGGAAGATCGCCAACGGGAGTGTGTTCGTCCGTTGCGTCGAAAATCAACAGGCGACCGAGGGAACTATGTTGAACTACCGTTGCGACCTGAGTTTCGTCGCCGATCTTGATGGCGATGATGCAGTGATTGAACTGACTTGGTGAGGGCCACTCCTCGCGGACAATGGTCGAATCACCTGAATAAATGAAAACCGGATACGCGACGATTCCCAGGGTTTTGAGCATGGCCCGCATCAGGTTAGCCTTGTCTTTGCAATCACCGTAAGCCTTCGCAAGCACCTGAGTCGCCGCATGTGGGCGGTAACCATTTCCTTTTCCAACGCCAATACCAATCGAGATGTATTGCAGGCCCTGTACAAAGCGAGCGACAGCCCTGATCTTGTCCAATTCAGTTTTGGAGTTTGCGGTCAGAGCGCGAGCTTTCGACGCGATACTCTCGTCGGGCATTGCCTGTGGATCGTGCAGTTCGGTTCCCCAGCGTGAAACCTGAACCCAGGTCTCAAAACTCCTCGAGGAGGTCGCGCCGCTGTCTGTGGGAAAGTAGTTAACAGCAATGATGGGTGCCAGGTTTCTTACTGTTGGACTGGCTGGCTCCGGGTCTATTGGGGGAAGATCGCGCAACTCCCAGACGTAAGATGACCCACTAATGTTCGGTTCGACTTTCTGGTGGTTGAACGTAACGCTGCTAGCCTGCCAACCGCGGGGCAAGGTTAGGTTGTAGCGAGAACTAAGAGCCGGGAGACGATCTTGAAACCACCAGATATCCTGGCCGAAAAGGGGCCGCTCTTCGCTTGTCGATTCGTAGCCGAACACCACTCCGGCATCGGCGTCATCCGAGGCGTCGATGAGTCTTAGACGATACTCATCGTAGATATCATTCGGATCACTGATGCGATCAATCGTCTCCTTCTTCTCATACTTCTTCACGTAACCGTTAGGTCGAATCAACCAGGCCGTTAGATCGCGGACCTTACCGGTTTTGGTGAGATAGGCCTCTGCAGCCCTTGCTAATGCGCGACCCTCTCTCGTTAGAATGCGGATTGCAAAGCTCCGAGTAGTGACCACGCGGCCGTCTTCGTTGACAGTTACCGTCTGTTCATTGCGCAGGACCACGGCCGGCACGTCCTTGTTGTAGGTGGGTACTTTCAAAGCTGCCGCTTGCTGGAGCCACGCGGGTGCTTCGTCAGCGGGCGCGGCCAGAGCTGGTACCGAGGCGAGCAGCGCCAAAACAGCTAAAAATAACAAACGCATGGCTTTCTCCTGTACTTGAGTTTTGCTTTCTATTCAGAAGCGATAATCAAACTTCTAATCCTGCGAACCGGCCACAGTCGATTGCTTCAAGGTAATTGTGTGACCGTCTTGCTTGTGCACCGTGTCGAAAAAGGTTTTTAGCTGGTTGTACGTTTCCACCGGAAACAAAATGTTGTTCCCCCCGCCAAAATAGAATGCTCTTTTGTAAATCAGGGTACGTCCATCCTTCGTGACGAGCACACTTGGTTTGTATTCACTGATGGGCGCTGATGCGAACGACGCCGGAGCATCCGCATTGTCGAGCGAGAAGCCCGCCGGAAGGTCTATAGTTACTTCATCCTCTTCTGACCACGGATAGCTGAAGTAGATCGAGTGTTTCCGGGCGCTCGTGGGAAAGAGAGGACGCAGACCGTACTGAAAGAAAGCCGGCTGCAGGAAGAGACGTTTCCCGGTTCGTTGGGCGTACCCAGGAACTCGCACGTGATACGAACGTGTGTAGGGCTTGATGGGATCCGTTACGTTTTCAATAGTTATGTTCGTAAGCTCGGCAGTGCTCATACGGGACTTGATACCTTCGCGGAGGGTTTCTTCCCGCTGAGCCGGTGAATCATCGTCATCCCATTCTTTCCATTCCATAGTATTCGACCTTCACGTCCCCCTCGAGCGTGCCATCTTCATCGAGCCGAAGTTTGGCTGTACGTTTCTCTTTAGACTTATCAGGAGCCGAAAGTGGCGTTCTAAGCCAAACGGGCTCCTTTGGATCCGAGAGCAAAGCGTCCTGATGTTCTTCCTGCCAACGTAACATTCCAAAAGGAACGTAAGTGCTGGCTGGATCGTAGAATCGCCAATCATTTCCTACCTTGACCGCGATGTCGTAGGCTCCGATGAAATAGTCATCTGCAAAGGCCTTGTCGAAGAAGACGTCACTTCGATTGGCGAGATTGACGACGCGGGCGTCGAAGCCGGCGGCAATCGCGAGTGCCGCAAACAGCAGGTCGATATCGTGGCCAGTACCCATCCCACGCTTAATCGTGTCGGTTGGAGATTTGTTCTCTTTGAGCTTAGCTCGCTCTTCTGAAGTCAGGCCGGAAGCGTCGTCATTCACGTTCTTGATTTTCGAACGGCAAAACTCAAATAGCCGTTGGATCTTCTGTTCCGGGTCCGTCGCGTCGCCGATAGCAGTTGCGGCCGTTTGCTTTACTTCATCACTGACTTTCATACGAGATTTATTTCTCTCGTAATTTTCTTTGCCAAACTGCGACCAAAACTTTTCCCCAGATAATTGCCGGTCCTCCGAGTAATAGATCAGCATCCAGGGACGGACCGAATCCTCTGGCGGCATGCGCGGCTCTTCCCGAAACGCCGGCACGTTCCTCATAGAAGTGCTGTAGAAGCCCCCTTTGTCCTGTACGAACGGAGAGGGCTGACTGTGAAATGTCTGCACCCGCATACCAAACGGGAAGCCAGGCAGAGACAGTGGCTTCACGAGATACTTAACGGCCTGCACCGGGACGTCCCGGGCGAAATGCAGTCGGAGGTACATTGCCAGTTGGTCTTTTCGTTCTTCCTTCCAGCGATACTCAATGATTGCCCCCGGCTCGACGCCGCCCATGGCAAAAGACTTTGCCTTTATCTTGCGCCCACCTTCCTTGATGATGATCCGCTCGAGGATATCGCTCTTCTTCACCTCGACGATGCTGCCGTCTGGTTTGATTGTGCGTGCGGCAATGTCGCGAATGTTCCAGTTGTTCAAGAAAGGAATATCAATCTTGCTTTGCGACTCACGTCCACGCTCAGTGAATATTTTGATTCTCACATAATGGCTTAGGACCGTTCGCGGGTTGCCGCCGTCAACTTCGTCGGCCACCTTGATTTCCCAAAAGAGAGCTTCAGCATCAGCGTCCTTCTCGACGACCGGAGCTTTGAGCGCCAGGTCGGCTGGATCGACAGGTCTCCATTCGTCTCCAGCTATGGCCGCAGAGGGCAGGACGGTGAGAAGGCACAGAAGCGCCAAACACGGGCGAAGGGAAGGGGGAAGTCGCATTTTCTAACCTCTCAGGAACGTTAAGGCCTGTCGGAAATCCGGTGCAGGTTTATCAAAAAAGGGAGGCGGCTTTTACGAGGGGCCGCCAGAGTCGAGGACCATCAACGAACGCGGATTCTAAGGTAGGCGCGGCTCTTGTGCAAGTAGTTACAGAATCCGGAGCAGAAGTGCAGAGTTCCGACCTCAATCTGCCGGCTTTGAGACCCGCAAGTCCGAGCTGGGTACTCTAAACTGAGTCGGAGCAGCGGATCGGGAGCACGTTTAGTCGTATGTTATAATTTGGGCCTTGCTCAAGCGACCCGCCAAACTTTTCAGGAGGACGTAACCCAAAATGGCTACCGAACTTAAACGATCAGCAACACCTCTGGATCGCATTGAAGAGTTGCTCGGTGAGAATGCCCGGACGCTGCTGGATCACACCTCACAAACTATCTCGAAAGACCTGATCAATCTTCCCGGACCGGATTTCATCGACCGCGTCTGGACTGTGTCTGATAGGTCGCCCGCTGTGCTGCGTTCACTGCAATCCATTTTCGACAATGGACGGCTGGGGGGAACTGGCTACGTTTCGATCCTGCCGGTGGATCAGGGAATCGAACACTCAGCCGGGGCATCCTTTGCCCCCAATCCGCTCTATTTTGATCCGGAAAATATCGTCAAGCTGGCAATTGAAGGCGGTTGCAATGCGGTAGCTTCTACGTTTGGGGTCCTGGGCACGGTGAGTCGACGCTACGCTCACAAGATTCCGTTCATCGTGAAGATAAATCACAACGAGCTGCTCACGTTGCCGAACAAGTTTGACCAGGTAATGTTTGGCACGGTGAAAGAGGCACACAATCTTGGAGCCGTCGCAGTAGGGGCGACGATTTACTTTGGTTCCGACGAATCAACGAGACAGATAACTGAAGTCAGCGAGGCTTTCGCCGAGGCCCACGAGCTGGGCATGGCCTGTATTCTCTGGTGCTACCTGCGCAATCCAAAGTTCAAAACAACCGAAGGCGACATGCACGCGGCGGCGGATCTGACGGCGCAGGCGAACCATCTGGGTGTCACGATTCAGGCTGACATCATCAAGCAAAAGCTGCCCGAAAGAAGTGGTGGTTACACATCAGTCGAAAAGGCGCTCGGTGGTTCCTATGGCAAGATCAGTAAGATCGTCTACGAGAAGCTTACGAGCGATAATCCGATCGACCTGGTGCGTTACCAGGTGGCGAATTGCTATATGGGCCGCTGTGGGTTGATTAATTCCGGCGGTGAATCGAAGGGTGCCAGCGACTTGTCAGAGGCAGTCCGTACTGCCGTGATCAATAAGCGCGGCGGAGGCACGGGGTTGATTTCCGGTCGCAAGGCATTTCAGCGCCCGATGACTGAAGGCGTAGAATTGCTAAACGCTATCCAGGACGTGTACCTGACTAAAGAAATCACGGTCGCCTAGCTGGTCGGTGTCGGACGGTTATCGGGCCCGAGCCATCGTCACAATTAAATCTGCGACAGTTGCGGCGGGCCTGGAACGCCGCAACATGCGTTTTTGAGAGCCGTTAAATAAATCGACCGTCATGCAATCTCACTCTAGACCCAGCCTCGTATATCGACTGACATAGGTCAGCATTTGCAGCCAGAACCAGCACAAGTTACGGATGTCGATCTCCTACATGCAGTCGCTCGCCGCGACGAGCGTGCGCTGTCATCGCTTTATGACCGCTACCGACTAATCCTGTTTGGTATCCTGACCCGTATATTGAACAGCCGCGAAGAGGCGGAAGATGTTTTACAAGAGGTTTTTCTGCAGGTTTGGCGACGCGCCCCCGACTTTGATGAAGAGAGGGGCAGGCCTTTCACCTGGCTGGTAACTTTGGCAAGAAGCCGGGGCATCGATCGATTGCGTCAGCTCGCCTCTCGTCAACGCGTGGTCGAGTCGGCGGCACGAACCAGCATCGATCAAACGTCAGACGCGGTCGCAGACACTCTCCATGCGGAACAGAGAGAAATTGTGCAGCGTGCGTTGGCCGAGCTTCCCGAAGAGCAAAAACGAACTTTGCTGCTCGCGTATTTTGAAGGACTAACGCAATCAGAAATTGCTGCTCGGCTCAATACTCCCCTCGGAACCGTAAAAACTCGAATGAGGTCAGGCATGATCAAGTTGCGCGAACTGCTCAGCAATCAAAAGCAGAGTTTGCGCCAGACGTGATAGTTACGTAACGGTAAGTATGGTTCATGAGAACTACAAAGAGATGTTAGCGGCGCAAGCGCTCAGCGCGCTTGATAAGGACGACGCGCGCTCTTTGGACGACCATCTCCGTGCTTGCGATGAATGCCGCGTCGAGCTTTACGAGTGGGAAGAAACGGCCGCGACCCTGGCTTTCTCCGCGCTGGAGTCCCGACCACTCGAGCCGTCGTTGCAACTGCGCGATCGAATCTTGAATGCGGCTCATGCTGACAGTGTCAAAAGCGCCCGAGACAGTGACGCTACTCGAGTGTCGAATGTGGTGGATTTGGACCAGGAGCGCCTGCAGCGACGGGGTTATTTACAAACCTGGGGCGCTATCGCAGCCGGGTTGGTATTCGTAGCGTTGAGCGTTTCGCTGTTCGTGCTGTGGCAACAAAACCGAGCCGCCAGAGAGGAACTGGCGCGACTGTCTGAGCAGGTAAAGTATAACCAGCAAATACTGACTCAGCAGCAACAGGCAATCGAAATAATCATGGCACCCGGCACGCGGATGGCAGAACTCGCCGGCACCAGCGTTATGCCCAGCGCGCATGCCATGCTCGCCTTCGACAAGAATGGACGAGCGATCCTGATGGCTAAGGGTCTACCACCGCCGCCGGCGGGAATGGGTTACCAGCTTTGGTATATTGCCGGCGACCGGCCCATGCCGGGTAAGGTATTCACCACCGACGCGACTGGAACTGGAATGCTGAGCGACCAGGTTCCCGCTGAAGCGCTCAACGCCAAAGTCTTCGCGATCACACTTGAACCAAAAGAAGGTGTCCCGGCGCCCACTGGCGAGATGTACCTCAAGAGCTGAGTCCACAGATTACGCAGATCACGCTGAATAGAAATCAATCCAGCAAAGAAGTCTCTGAGGTAGTAGCCTTCGTCACTAGTTTGAAAAAAGACATAGTGGAGAAGTAAATCCCTCCTCGAAAAATCGGTTCCTGATCCGACAATTTGAAGGGTTGTGGCACTCTTGAAAGTGCCTGGCAACCGATTGCCTACCCCTGTCATCAATGTAGACTCCCTGACGGCCCGTCGGGAGGCACAAGGTCCATCAGATTCCCGTAAAGCCAGGTTTCATTTTGTATCAAAGGGTCTAAGTGAGATTGAGTTTCGTCCAATGGTCTTGTGCTTTGAAACTGGTCCACACACGTCACGCGACCGCTTAGGAGTCGCCTGACCTTACCCGGTCTCCCACTTGAGTTCGAAAAGGAGCTACTTTCATGACTAAGGTTTTGTTTCTATTTCTGTTCTTTGCATTCTTAGCCCCGGTAGCGTTTGCGCAGGACGACTACAACAAGTACGACATTTACGCGGGGTTTTCCCACAATCGAGTTGACATCGGTGACACTGGTGGATTCATCTCTGAACGTGAGGGCTTCAATGGTTTTGAGGTTGCCGTTAAAGGCAATGTCAGCCGGTATGTGGGTTTGAAAGGCGACTACTCATTCCATCGCAAAACTTTTAGCGAACCATTCGGCCTGACTGTGGTTGATATCGACGCCACACTCCACAACATACTTGGCGGCGTCGAAATCAAAGACAACAACACAGAGACAAAGGTAAAACCGTTCGCGCACCTGCTGGCCGGCTTGGCTCACGTCAAGTTGAGCTCTGATTTTGTTGGCGTATCGGAGAGTGACTCTGGGTTTGGGGCCGCTGTTGGTGGAGGCATCGACATTCGTCTGAACCGGCGAGTCGACTTTCGTGCGATCCAGTTCGATTACAATCCGACCAGGATCCAGGGTGAGACACAACATAACTTCCGCATCGGCATCGGACTCGTCTTTAGATAAAACGATTGCCATCGATGACTTACCAGGAAGACCGCCAGCCTGATAGCTGGCGGTCTTTACTTTACTCTGCGGGTAGTGCTCTAAAACTGTGTTTGTAAGACGCTGGGTTTCCAACACGCTAACGGACACTACTTCGCTGCGGTAGCCCCGCATCTGCTAGTCCTGCTACACTTCAAAAAGATTATTGTTCAGGAAGGTCATCAGGAGTGAGTCACGAAAAGAAAGACGAACCGCCCCCAATAGACAACACCATCTCTGAGGAGACGGGGCAGTTTGATTTACGCTTCATCCTCTGGCGGCATTTCTGTGCCCAGAACCAGATTCCGGTTGAAACGCTGCCCAGCCAACTTGATGGTGAACAGAAGGAAAAGTGGGAAGCTCTCAAGAATAGCCGGCTACGCTCACCAGGGCAGAAAAAGTAACGATACTCAGAACCTTCCCGCTCCTAACTTATAGACTCCAGTTAGAAACGGATTCGTCCGTCGTTCGTGCCCGATCGTAGTGACGGGACCATGGCCCGAATAGACCTCTACGTCGTCCCCCAGCGGCAACAGCTTATTCTCGATTGAATCCAAAAGCTGTTCGGTCGACCCGCCAGGTAAATCGGTCCGGCCCACAGAACCCGCGAACAGCACGTCGCCAACAAAAACCTTTCGCTCCTGCGGTTCGAACAAAACGACGTGACCTGGTGTGTGACCCGGACAATGCAGCACGGTGAAGTTGAGTTCCCCTACTTCATAGATCTGCCCGTCAACCCAGTATTCATCAACCTGCGGTGGCGCCTCGAAAGCAAAGCCCATCGCCGCCCACTGCGACCGCGGAACGCCGATCCAGGCAGGTTGCTCAGGCAAGGCCTCGTAGATGAATTCATCGGCTTGGTGAAGCATGATTCGGGCTTCGGGCTTTAGCTTCTTTAGGCCGGCTACACCGCCCACGTGGTCCAGGTGTGCGTGAGTGATCGCTATCGCCTGCAGCTCGAAGCCGTGTTTGTCGATCGCCTGGACGATGCTTTCGGAGTCGTCGCCCGGATCAATACAGATGGCGCGTCGCGTGTTTTCACAACCAATCACGCGGGTGTGTTGCTGAAAAGCGGTAACCGTGATTTCTTCGATGATCATTTTGGAAACCACTCAACCAGCGCCGGAGGCGCGGCAGAAGGTAGCCAGGGGCAAGCGCGTAGCGAAGCGGAGCGCGCCGCCCCTGGGATAGAGTTTTCAAGAATCCTAGCCCTGGAAAGGGCGACAGAAAGCAGACCTCTTGAACTGATTTTCTGTGCGAACATTCTGGCGCCCCTTTCAGGGCGCACGGGCTATTCACTGCTGATCCAGGGGCGGCGCGCTCCGCTTCGCTACGCGCTTGCCCCCTGGCTACCTTCTGCCGCGCCTCCGGCGCTCGTAGCGTGCTGCGACAACCCACAACGAACGCAGTATAATTCTCGAAAAAGAATTCCGCTATTGAACAAGGTGTAGAGGTTTTATGCCCGTCAGTACTAAATCAGCTCCTTTAGCAAGAGTCCTCGACGAGATGACGGTCACCGGGGCGCCCGAGCTGACAGAGCATCTCGACGGCAACGCTCTGCGCTGTTTCGCCTGCGGTCATCGCTGCTTAATCAAAGAAGGAAAGCGCGGCATCTGCAAAGTCCGATTCAACGAGGGCGGCGCGTTGCGAGTCCCCGCAAACTATGTAGCGGCATTGCAGTGTGATCCTACCGAGAAGAAGCCGTTCTTCCATGTGGTGCCCGGCTCTGACACTTTGACGTTTGGCATGCTGGGTTGCGATTTACATTGCGCCTATTGCCAGAACTGGCTGACTTCACAGGCGCTGCGCGACGATGCCGCGGGAACCACGCCAACCGTCATAAATAGCGATCGCCTCGTGGCACTGGCGAAAGCCTATGGCGCATCGATGGTCGGAAGCAGTTACAACGAACCGCTAATCACCGCGGAGTGGGCAGTAGAAGTTTTCCAGAAGGCCCGACCCGCCGGTTTTCGTACGGCTTTCATATCCAACGGAAATGCGACGCCGCAGGTATTGGACTATCTACGTCCATGGACCGACTGCTACAAGATCGATCTCAAATCGATGAACGACAAAAACTACCGGCAGCTTGGAGGCGTGGTTGATAACATTCTGGATACCGTCAAGATGGTCCATGAAAGAGGTTTCTGGGAAGAGATCGTAACGTTGGTCATTCCGGGGTTCAATGATTCGGAAGAAGAACTTCGCCGAGCTGCTGATTTCATAGCTTCAGTCTCGCCGGATATTCCCTGGCACGTCACGGCGTTTCACCAGGATTACCATATGACTGAGAACTCGAATACGACCGCCGAACAACTGTTAGAGGCTTGTGAGATCGGACGAGAGGCGGGGCTGCGTTACATTTACGCGGGCAATCTGCCGGGCAGAGTTGGGCGCTGGGAAAACACCTATTGCCCGTCGTGTGATGAACTTCTCGTCGAACGGAATGGTTACCTGGTCAAGCAGATGAGACTCACCAGCGAAGGAAAGTGTCCTTCTTGTGCCACCATCATTCCAGGCATGTGGCACTGACGCCATTGTCCGACACACTTTAGTTTGTCGTGGCGTTGAATGAGCGGGCCGTGGCAAAGTCGCAGACTCTAAGTGATCTGTCGAATGGCGTTCGGCGTAACCAACGACAAACTAAAAGTGTGTCGGACAATGGTGCGATAAGTGTCGTCCTACTGCGGCGGTGAGACCGAAGCAGTTGCTTTTGGAGCCGGTGGTGCCGGCGGAGCCAGGGCGACCGGAGTACCGCCGTGGTGAAAGACTGCCGACCATTTACCGCCGCGGTTGGCCCAGATGGTGCTGTGACGTTCCGCCGGCATAGACGGCGAAAGCTTCGAGGTATAAGTCACTAACGCAGCATCGGCATCAAACGACACTGATTTGAAATCACTCAAAACGGCTTTCGAAAAATCAACAGCCTGAACACCCTTGACGGTCCCGGCTTTGTCGTAGACGCCATCTGGTTCGATTTCAATTGACTCGGGAGCCAGCGCGCTTGCAAAGCCGTCGAAGTTCCTGGCTTTAAGAGCTTCCCAAATAGCCTTCTCGTTAGCCAAGACATCTGATCCGGTCGTGACTGGAGCGGGGGTTGGACCCGGGCTGGGCGCCGTTTTTGGTGGCGGTGGTGGCGGCATCGTTTTCACCGGACATTCCTGATGATACATAGCCACCCATTTCCCTCCGCGATGCACCCAGGCTGAGCTCGATCTGGAAGACGCAGGCGGAAAAGCTCTACCTTTGTACTTGCCCTTGTAGTCGACTTTGTAGGTCAAGACAACTGCATCTTTGTCGATTGGGAGGAGTTTCCAATCCGAAAAACTTACTTCACTGATCTCTAGCTCTTTTACGCCGGCTATGGATCCGGCTTTGTCTAGGACGCCAATGTCCAACACCTCCACTTGTTCGTCCGCCAGCATAGCGGCGAAGGCGTCGTAGTCTTTGTTCTTGATTGCTTCCCAAATAGCTTTTTCCTTCGCTACTGCCTCCGCTTCGGTAAACGGAGGAATGGATGGTTCCACAGGTGTATTCGCGTTTCGATTGGTGTCCGCAACATCCTTGTTCGTCGGTGGGGCGGCGCACGCGACTGCAAGCACGAGCAAAAAAACAAAAACGAACATCTTTTTCATGATCAATCTCCTGGGGTATTTTGCGGTTCAAGATTTCAGTAAGCACTGTGCCTATATGCCAAAACCTTAAGACTAGTCAATAGTTAAACCAGCCAAATACAGGGGATTCCTCAGGCTTACCGGTCCCGGCTCGAGGATGACCTTGGGCTGTATGAGGAAAGACCATTGACACGACGAACGGCTTGGGATTATTTTTCCCGCATTCGGACCTGAGTGCGAGGCTGCTTCAGACAGGTTGAAAAGCCGCCCTTCACTCACCCTCCGGTGGTGCGGCCCTGACCGCAGTCTTCTTCTCAAAGGAGCCAACCGATGATCCCCAGGTTTAGAATTTCAGCTGCCCAGGCAGTGCTGTTGGCGATGACCGTTTCGCTTCAGGCTGGCGTCTCTTTTGGCGTCACCCAAACATCAAAGAATCGTGATGACGACTCTCCAATATTCCAGGAATACCGCACCGTGCGAATCGGCATGACGACCGATGAAGTACGTAAGAAACTAAACAATCCCAGCGACAAGAGTGATGAGCAGGACTTTTTCGTTTTTAGTGATAATGAAACCGCGCAAGTCTTCTACGACAAGACGCACAAAGTCTTTGCCATTTCTGTGAACTTCCTGAATGGCGCCCAGAACATGCCCACCCCCAAAGGCGTGCTGGGAGCGGAACTGGCAGCAAAACCCGACGGCTCGATGTACAAAATGGTGCGTTATCCGAAGGCCGGTTACTGGGTTTCATTCAGTCGCACAGCGGGCGACTCTCCCTTGACCACAGTTACCTTGCAGAAGATCGAATAGAGAAACTGATCCCGAGCGGTCAGACAAAAGAACGCGCGCGGTAGTCTCACTACGGCTACGATCCACGAAGCCACACGAACCGACCCGAAACTTTAGTGTCATTTCGTGTGGCTTCGTGGATCGTTTGCTGTCGTGGGTTCAGAAAACTGAAATCCGAACGCTGCGGGGCTACAATGTCTTTCAGCACTTCGATGAGACAGGAATCGAAAAATCCAGTCCTCAACTCGCACCTCCAGTCGCGAGCGCTTAAGGAACAAGCGCGGGTTATCGGATTTGACGCCGTTGGCATTGTGCCGGCTGAGGCCCTGACCACTGAGCAAGACCGGTTACTTGAATGGCTGGCGCGTGGCTATCAGGGAGAAATGCGTTGGATGGAGCGCGAGCCGGAGAAACGAGTCGATCCGCAAAGGCTTCTACCGGGAACACAATCGGTCATCGTAGTTGCTCTCAACTACTACACTCCCGACAGGCACTCCGGAGATCCATCGACCGGAAAGGTGTCGCGGTATGCCTGGGGCGACGACTATCACGAAGTTGTGGGCGCAAAGTTAAGAGAACTGCTCGATTGGATCCGCTCGCAGGTTCCGGAAGCGGAGGGCAAAGTCTGCGTCGACATTCAGCCGATGATGGACAAGGCCTGGGGAGTACGCGCAGGACTTGGCTGGATTGGAAAGCATACAAACTTGATCACGAATGAATTCGGCTCATGGGTTTTCCTCGGTGAGTTGCTCCTGAATCTGGAGCTTGAGTACGACACTGAACAGATCGACGATCACTGCGGCACGTGCACGCTTTGCATCGACGCCTGTCCCACCCAGGCCATCACAGAACCCTACGTCGTCGATTCGAACAGATGCATTTCCTACGCGACCATCGAACTGCGTGAGCGTCAGCTGCCGGAAACAATTGCCGGAAACCTCGACGGTTGGATGTATGGCTGCGACATTTGTCAGGACGTTTGTCCCTGGAACCGCTTTGAACAGGTAACTCAAGAAGCGTCGTTCCAACCGCGTCCTGGAAACATCAATGCAAACCTGACTGAAATCCTCGAGTTAACTCCTGACACCTACGCTCAGCGTTTTCGAGGGAGCGCGATGAAGCGTGCGAAGCTGCCCGGCCTGCAGCGAAACGCGCGTGCACTTGTCAAGAACCTTTCGCAGTAGCAGTTTTGTCATACAAAGACGGATTAACAGCCTCACAATTTTCCTGTAAATTCTGCGAATCCTGTCTTACGTATACCTTTTCTCACGGAGGATGCGATGGAAATTCATGAGAACACGAAATCAATTGGCGCCGTTCGAGTGTTTCGTGGATAGTTTGCGCCCAGTTCGCATACCGGAGGTGAAACGAGGAGCTCAGCAGGCTCATAAGTCAAACTTGTCACCTGTTCCTTGTTGCTTTATCGTCACGAAACCAACCCCCATTGCAATCTAAACTTGATCGAGGCTAAACAATGAAACCACTTATCTTGGCGGCCGTCTGTACTCTCCTGGTTATCGGCTGCCCCACAACTCAAGCGCAGAGTCCAAAAACCCCAGCCGAACTGCGGCAGATGGCGGCAGACTATTACCAATGGCGAAACGAAAACTTTCCGGTGTTTTCCAGTGATGCTGGTCTGCATAAGTGGGACAACCGGCTGACTGACTACTCACTCTCCTCGGTCCTCGCCCGGCGCCTGCAAGCCAAAGAACTGCTGGCGAAGGTTCAGGCAATCCCGACGACGAACTGGAGCAAGGAAGATCGGATCGATTGGCTGCTCTTCCGCGCTCAGCTGGAAGGCGTTGTCTTCTTCAATCGAGTCATCGACTTTGAGCAGGCGGATCCGCAGACCTACGTCAACGAATGCAGCAACGGAATATTTTCGCTGCTCAAGAAAGACTACGACACACCGCGCAATCGGGCACTTTCGGCAACCGCGCGTCTAAAGCAGATGCCCGCACTGATTGAGCAGGGTAAACAGAATCTGATCAAGCCGGTGCAACTCTACGCCCGATTAGCTATCGATTCAGCACGTTCGATCGATAGTCTCTTCAACGACAGCTTGATGACTTTAGCAAAAGACCTCTCGCCAGCGGAGAAGAATGAACTGGTGAAGGCGCGGGACGCCGCAATCGTGTCGATTCACGGGTTCGCCGATTGGCTGGAACGACGTCTCCCGGGAATGGTGCCTTTCAAGCCGATGGGCGAAGAGAACTACAACTACATTCTCGAAAACATCTATCTCTTACCGCTCAAAGCGAACGAGGTTGAAATGCTGGGCCAGGCTGAGCTGGCGCGTTATCGCGCCCTGGAGTCTCTGCTTCCGGATCCCTCGCTTGCCGATCCGAATCCTGCGCGGAGCAAGAACGTTCCAGCTGACCAACAGGCGTTCCTCAAAGCTTACGAAAGCCGGCAGGAAGAAATGATCAACTTCATGAAGACGAATCGGTTGATCTCGATTCCTGACTACATAGGTCCTTTCTACATTCGTCAGCTTCCCGAGGCATTTAAGCCAACCAGCCCCGGCGGGTTCATGAATCCGCCAGGCCTGTACGACAAAGACTCGAGCGGTTTCTATTTCATTCCTACTTACAATCCGCAGAGCAAGAACTTTTACATTCGCGCAGCGATTGAAGATCCCCGGCCAATCCTGGGTCATGAAGGAATTCCCGGTCATTTCCTGCAGATCTCGATCGCGAATCATTTGCCGAATGAAATCCGGCGCCAGCATGGAGACGGAATCTTCGTCGAAGGCTGGGCGCTTTACACTGAAGAAATGTTGATGCGTACGGGTCTGTATCCGAACAACTCCGCAGCGCAGGGTCAAATCCTCCGACTCTCGCGCTACCGCGCGGCGCGTATCGGTGTCGACGTCAATTTGCACACGGGCAAGTGGACTTTCGATCAGGCGGTCAACTACTTCATGGAAGCCGGTGGACTAGATCGGGAGGCAGCGACTGGTGAAGCAGCCGGCGCCGCCGCGAGTCCTACTCAGAAGATCACGTACATGGTCGGCAAGTGGCAGATCATGCGTCTTCTGGGCAAGTATCGCGACAAGCAGGGTGCGAACTTCCGCCTCGGTCAGTATCACGACGATCTGTTGAAGAATGGCAGCATGCCCCTTTCGATCGTCGAATGGATTCTGCTGGATGATCGGTCAGCGTTGGATCAGGCACTGCGGTAGTGATAGTGAACGGGAATCAATATTTCACCACTTTGAGTTTCCCCCGCAATCCGAGTACTGCGAGAATTGTCAGCACTGTAGTTACTAGCGCCGACAAGAGGCAAAACTGGCAGAAGTGACCGATCACAAACGCCTGGAGATAGACCAGCCAAACGGTCGTCAACAACATCAAGCCAGCCAGGACGGCCAGGAGTTTTCCGGCGATTTTGTAATCAAAGGCGGCGAGCGTGGCGAGACTGAATGCGCTGAAATAGGCGGCAGCGCCGATTAGGGCCAGTGGGATTCCGCGTACGGTGGCGTAAGGACTGCTGAGTACTTCAGAACAGCCACTGACAATTGTGCACTTTACGCTTCGCCCTGATAAATGCTCGACAGCGAGATAGATGGAATCGGCGAGGCCGACGAGCGCGACGAATGCCGCGGCAGCGTAAAGCAATGTTACCCGTCGAGTTGAATTGGTTGTTTCGGTTGGATTGTTAAGCACGCCCGGGTTGGGGAGGTTGTCCGACACACTTTATAGTTTGTCGTTCGAGCCACGCCTCCGAGAATTTAAAGAAATCCGCGCGACCCTTTGGAGTGCGCTGACCTGTCAGCGCTTTTCTCATACGCGACCTGTCGCGGATATCGAGGAATAGACTCTAGCGAAACAACGGCGCCAAGCCGCCTCGGACCAAAGCGGCGACTGGTCGCCGCACTCCAAAGAGTTGCGCGAACTTCTTTAGGTTCTCGGAGGCGTAGCTCAACGACAAACTAAAAGTGTGTCGGACATGAATCTCACTTGGTTTTCTCAAGCTCTGCATTAATCAACGTACGTAACTTCTCAGGCGCCAGCGACTCAAACTCCAGCTCGCGACCGTTCATGAAAACCGTCGGTGTGCCATTAACGCCGAGATCATTAGCACGCTTTTGGTCGAGAAAAATTCTCCGTGCGACTACCTCACTCGCTACATCGCGTCGAAAGCGCGCGAGATCCAACCCGATGTTGGTTGCATAGCCTTCGAAGATCGGCCCAACGTCAGTTGCCTCGTGCCAGGTGGCCTGGTTGGCATAAAGAAGGTCGTGCATCTCCCAGAACTTACCCTGCAAGCCTGCAGCTTCGGCGGAGCGCGCGGCCGCCAGCGCGTGCTTGTGGGTCTGTATGAGCGGAAACTGGCGAAAGACAAATCGCAATCGCGAGCCAAACTCTTTCTCCATCATCTTCGCGACCGGATGAAACAGCGCGCAAGGCGGACACTCATAATCGCCGAATTCTTCCAGGGTCACCGGAGCATTCTCCGGGCCGTGTGCGTGCGGTGGCTGAGCGCCCGGATTTCCCGAAGTCGGTACGGTGGCGACGGGCGACGGACTCGCTTTGGTTGGTTGAGGTGTGGGACCCGCAGGCGGAGTGGTGGCCTTCGGACGTGTTTGGTAATAGCCAACGCCTAGAGCGACACTCAAAACCGCGAGAATAATTACGAAAGGTAGTAAACGTTTCATCTTTGATTCTGTGGGTCAAAGTTACAACACCGAGTATCCAATCGTCCGTTCACGGTTGCCGTTAACGTAAACCTCAACTTTGTATTTGCCGATCGGCCAGTCTTGCGGCAGCGTCAGGTGAGCATGGACGACATTCTCAAGCGTTCGAGTTGTGTAGTCGATGTCCTTAATTTTTTGGTTGGTGCTGCCGTCAGCATCGACGATCCACCAGGAGAATTTCATTTTGGTCCCCGACTTGGCCTCTGCCAGCTTAGTCACGCAGTGAATAGTTCTGTCAGACGGACTGAAGGTTAGGGAGTTGTCCCCCGGGTCGCCCTTTCCGTTATCCTTCGCCATGTGGATTTCTTTAATGACCGTGCTGGATCCCGAGTCCACAGGTTCGGAGGAGGAGCTGTTGCTGTTCGTATTGCTTGTTGATGTATTGGTGCTTTTCTTTCCCAGGTTGCAGGCAAGCACTACGAAGATTAGCAGACCGGCGGCCAGCCAGGCGGGGTGACGTTTCATCGTATCTCCTCTTTGCTCAGTTCGAATAGACTGCTTCGTGTTCTGACTTGAAGTCTCCGCGCTATTTTGCGTTCCCGGCGTCTCTTCTGTGAATGCTTGTCCTACGGTCTTTCACCGCCGAGACGCTGAGAGACGCTGAGGCTGCGCAGAGAAGAAAACCAGATCCGGGACGCTACCACGGTTCAAGCCACGGCTGCGAGCGTTGCGGCCAGAGAGCGAAAGATGTCACGGCCGTCGCTGGATCCAAGCAGATCCTCGCATGCGCGCTCAGGATGTGGCATCAAGCCGAAGACATTGCGGCGGCGGTTACAAATGCCGGCTATATTGTCGCGAGACCCATTCGGGTTCGATTCTTCCGTAACCTGCCCTTCACTGTTGCAGTAACGCAGGATGATGCGGTCTTCGCGCTGGAGTTCTGACAGCGTTACCTCATCGCAAACGTAGTTTCCTTCCGCATGAGCGATCGGAATTCGCAGCACGGTCCCGCTCGCCAGTTCATTGGTAAACGGTGTGTCGGTCGTTTCCACGCGCACAAAGACGTGTTCGCAAATGAAATGTAAATCGCGATTTCGTATCAAAGCCCCGGGAAGCAATCCGGCTTCGCAAAGAATCTGAAAGCCGTTGCAGATGCCCAGGACGAACCGGTCGCTCTCGGCAAACTTCTTGATTGAATTCATTACCGGCGAAAAGCGCGCCAATGCACCAGCGCGCAGGTAGTCGCCGTAAGAAAAGCCGCCGGGAATGATTACCGCATCGTAGGAGCTGATGTCCGTGTCGCGGTGCCAGATGAAGTCGACCGGCTGACCGACGTGTTTGGAGATCACGTGATACGCATCGTGATCGCAATTAGATCCTGGAAAAACTACTACGCCAAACTTCACGATTCGATCTCCACGCGATAATCTTCAATGATTGGATTCGACAATACTTCGCGAGCCATGCGCGAAACCGACTCTCTTGCCTGGTCTTCGCCGAGAGCGCTATCAAGCGCAATCTCAAAATACTTTCCCTGGCGAATGTCAGAAATGCCGCTGAAGCCAAGCAGTTCCACTGAATGCTGGATTGCCTTGCCCTGAGGATCAAGCACGCCGGGCTTGAGATTTACGTATACATTGGCTTTCATGAACTTCGAAACTCCCTGGGAGACATACTAGTCAAAATATTGCTTGATGTGTAGCGCCTATCATAATATCCCGCCCCTGTTGCGGGAAACAAAGTTGATGGATGGTAGTGTGACGTTCTCACTATCGGCAGATCATCGCAGGCTTCAGGCAACGATCCACGCGCATTACACGAAATATCACGAAGTTTGTTAGTGTCAGTTCGTGTTAATTTCGTGGATCGTTGCTGGAAGATGCGAGAATATGACACTACTTAATGGCTTTCGGCTGGGCGATTTCAAATCTTTTGTAAACAGGAGAACTATTCTAGATGGAAAAAATGGAAAACTATTCCGCGAACGGTAAGTCGGCGATCGGTTTGGAAGCGAATCTGGCCGCAGCCATCGGATATCCAATCGGAATTCTGGGTCTTATCAATTTCATCATCGAAAAGGAAAACAAGTTCGTCAAATTTCACGGCATTCAGTCGGTTCTCTATTCAGTCGCAGTCGGCGCGGTTTTCACGGTGATCTGGATTGTCTTAATTATCCTCGCAATAATTCTCAGCGCCGTTTCTGACATGCTGGGCATGGTGATATGGATTCTCAACGTCTTAGTCGTCCTGGGGTTCTTGTTGGTGATGTTTGGCGGTTTGCTCTTCGGCGCGTTCAAAGCCTATCAGGGCCAGCTTTTCAAGTTTCCGATCATCGGCAACCTGGCTGAGAAAATCGCGGTCAAGTAGCCGCCAGCGCGCTACTGAACACTCGGTCAAAGATCGCATCGACATTTCTTAAGTAGGTCTCGACGGAGAAGGCTTGATCTATTTCAGCGTCTGACAAGTAAGACGCGATATCTGGATCAGCCTTCACCAGCGGTTTGAAATCCTCCCCTTCATCCCAAACTCTCATGGCGTTTCGTTGTGTCCACTCGTAAGCGGTTTCTCGCGCCACCCCCTTTTTTGTTAAGGCAAGCAGCAGTTGTCCGCTGAAGATCAGACCCCGTGTGGCATTGATGTTCTCGAGCATCCGATCGGGATACACGACGAGCCCCTCGATCAGCGACGTGGCTTTGTGCAGGATGTAATCGAGCGCAATGCTCGAATCGGGAAGCACAACCCGTTCGGCGGATGAATGTGAAATGTCTCGCTCATGCCAGAGAGCAACGTTCTCCAGACCCACCAAACTGTTGGCTCTAACAATTCTTGAGATTCCGCAGATGCGTTCAGAGATGATCGGATTTCGTTTGTGAGGCATCGCGCTGGAGCCTTTTTGCCCTTTCGTGAAGCGCTCCTGCGCTTCGCGCACTTCGGTTCTTTGCCAGTGCCGAACATTCAAAGCAACCTTGTCCAAAGAGGAAGCAATAATTGCGAGCGTGCTGAGAAACTCCGCGTAGCGATCGCGCTGAACTATCTGTGTTGATACCGGAGCCGGCTGGAGCTTGAGCCGCGCGCAAACCTTTTCTTCAACGATCGGATCCAGGTGGGCGAATGCGCCGACCGCGCCACTGATCTTGCCAACCGCCACGGTTTCGCGTGCTCGCACGAGTCGCTCCCGATTGCGTCGCATTTCGTCATGCCACAAAGCGAAGGTAAGTCCGAAGGAAGTTGGCTCAGCATGAATCCCGTGAGTGCGCCCGATCTGGGGTGTGTTCTTAAACTCAAAGGCCCGCCGCTTCAGTACCACCATGAAGGCATCGACTTTATCTAGCAGGATATCGCATGCATCTCTCAGCAAGAGTGCGTTGGCCGTGTCGACTACGTCTGACGATGTGAGACCGTAGTGAACGAACCGGGCCGAGTCGCCAATGGATTCCGCGAGGTTTGTGGTAAAGGCGATTACGTCGTGATTAGTAGTTTTCTCAATCTCATTGATGCGTTCGACGGAAAAGCTTGCCCGCGACTTGATCTCATCGAGCGCATCTCGGGGGATGATTCCCATTTCTGCGTGAACTTCGCAGACGGCGATTTCAACGTCCAGCCATTTCTGAAACTTGTTTGCCTCAGACCAGAGCGCGCCCATTTCGGGCAATGTGTAACGTTCGATCATGAAAAAGATTCCCAGCCGCGGATTTTCGCGGATTTAACGCGGATCACGCCACAAAGATCTAGGACCCCAGATTACAGCGATGACACAGATCTGAAATTAATAGCCAACAACATATGGACAGTAGTTTTGCTCTCTCTGACTTTCGTCTCGATCAGTGTTTATCCGTGACATCTGTGGCTGATTTCCTCGTCTTTTCAATCCGCGTTTATCCGCGAAAATCCGCGGCGAATTTCTTATCGCGGATTATTTAAGCGCCGTTGAGTTAACAAAATACCTTGCCAGCTGCCATCGACCGTCGCGCTTGACGAGCGTGAAGGTTTCCATCCCCTCGCCTCTTTCAAATTTTGTCTGATAGGTAACGATGAAAACATCACCTTTCAGCGGTCCGCCTGAATTGTGTTGTTCAGTGGCCGAATGAAGCGCGCGATTCTGCACCTGGCCAAGTTTCGTATTCAAAGTCTTAAAAGTAGCCGTCGATTGTTCCAGACTGGAATCCTGGCGCCACAAATCAGAGGCTTCGCTGTAAATCTTTTCATAGCGTTCAGCCGCTATATCGTCAGTGACGGTTTCGATCACTGAATCGACCTCTGGCGGAATACCCCGCCGGTTGTTCTCGATACCGCAGGCAAATCCTCCCGCCAAAACCATCGAGACGAAGGCTAATTGAATAGCGGTTATCCGAACGCGAATAGGTCGTAAGTAGTAACTGATCGGGCGGCACCGTAAGTTCAAGCTGCAGCGTCCATTCGCCATGGTCTCCTCAGACCTCGATCCAGGGGGTTGGTTCTTTTGGGAACGAGAGACTGATCTGAGTTTCGGCCGGAAACAATGGCGCACGCTCTTGTAACGCTACCTCGGCGGAAATCTTGGCGAGGTAGGGATTATTGGCTCGTTGCGAAAGGTGCGTTAAGACGATGTATTGCGCCGTCCCATCAAAACCGTCCCGCAGCCATTCGGCCACGTCTTCGTTCGAGAGGTGACCCAGGCGGGAAAGAATTCGCTGTTTCAACTCCCACGGGTAGGAGTCGCAGGCTTTCAGCATATCGCGGCTATGGTTCGACTCGATCAGGATCGCGGCGCAGCCACGCAATCTTTCGCTAATCAGGGTGGTGATATGGCCAAAGTCCATGACCGTGGCTATTTTCACACCCTGGTGCGTGGCAGTGAAACCGAAGTTGTCGACTGCGTCGTGCGGAATGGTGAAGGGATGGAAGTCGATCTCGCCAATACGGAAGTCCTTGCTCGATTCTATTTGTTCCACGCGATCGCTGAGCGCCGCGGCGCGCTTGCGCGGCTCGTCATTAGCGACGTTGAAACGCTCACTGATATACGCGTCACTCGTCTGTGCCGAAATATAGACCGGACATTCAACTGAACGAAGGAGTACTCTCAGACCGCCGGCGTGATCGCCGTGTTCGTGAGTTACGAGCACGCCGTCGAGACGGTGAACATCCTCGCCAACCATCTGGAGCCGGCGCGCGATCTCTTTGGCGCTCAATCCGGCGTCAACAAGAACACGAGTTTCGCCTGCAACGATCAGAACTGCGTTACCAGTTGAGCCGCTGCCGAGAACGGTAAGTTTCATCGTTAAGTAAACTCGAGACCTAAGAGGATAACAAAATAGAACTTTATCATTCAACGCATGAATCAGCTACAACGCAGCAAACCAAAAGTAGTTCAGTTTGAAAGTTTCATAGCGGCAAGACTGAAGGAGCTTCCTGGAGTTTGTCTGACAACTTTCCCTTCTTACTTTGGGTTGTGGAATAATCAGGAAAGGATCAGCAACATCACGCAGATTAAAGAAGGGGGAAACGTGAGAGTCAGAAAATTCAAGAGCGCACTGGTAATTGCAATCAGCCTGGGCGTCGTTGTTTGGGCAGCCATCGTCTTTGCGCAGACGACGAACGTCCTTTCTGTTGGCACCATTTCTCACTCGCGGCTTTTTGACGGTCCGGCCACAGTGTCCGTGCGAACGCTCACGGTCAAGCCCGGCGAGGTGGTGCCCTGGCATTACCATCCGGGCCATGCCTTCAACGTGGTAAAGAGCGGCACACTAACTCTTGAAGACGGATGCGGCCGAGTACAAACGCTCTCGCCGGGGCAAGGTTTTGAGGCAATTGATGGTCGCGTGCATCGCCCGAAGAATGTCGGCAACACGGATGTCGTGGTTTACGACACCTTCATCCTGCGGGAAGGCAAACCGACAACTGTGAACCTTCCCGAGCGCCGCTGTGGACCGCCAAACGATGTTGACGAATGCAAGAACGACGGCTGGCGGAACTTCAATCACCCGCAGAGTTTCATCAATCAAGGGCAATGCGTGAATTTCGTTCGTCGCCGGTCGCGGAACCTTATCCCCCCTTCCTAAGCACCCTGTGAATTGAGCAATAGGTTTTAGAGAAGGGTCCGGTAATAGTCCCACTGCTGCCTCTGCTTCGCCAGAAACGTGACGAAGCGGGCATCTTGTCGAAGGTTATCCAAATTGGTATCTCTTTCGAACAGCGGGTAGCACGGGAACCCGTCTTCAGCCGCCGCCTCCAACCACTTCATCGCCTGTTCCGGTTTATTCATGAGCGCGTAAGCGCAAGCGATGTGATAAGCCGTATGGTGAAAGTGACCAAACCCCTTTCCCCTTTCTATGGCCAACTTAATCTTGTCTTCTGCCCTGCGCTCCTGACCGGCTGAAGCAGCCAGTATCGCTTCGAGGCTCGTGAATAGGCCGCCGCTATCCTCTGGATAATCCTGTAAGAATTGCTCAAGCGTTGCGGAGGCCTCGTCTTTCCTCCCGAGGTTGAAAAGAGACCAAACAATCTGCTGGCCGACCAACGCGGGATTGACTTCCCGAGGGAGTGCGCGCAGGAGAGCGAGGGCCTCTTCATGCTTCCCCTGGAAGTTTAGAGTTTGCCCGATTCTTAATTGGGCCAGGTTGTTGTTGGGGTTAGTCGTGACTGCCTTGTGCGATTCCTGGAGTGCCTCGTCAAAAGCCCCGATGTGATAATAGACAAGCGCCAGCTGATTTCTCGCCTCATCCAAACTCGGGTTCAAAGTCAGCGCGCGACGATATTCCTGCATAACCTTCTCGTGAGGGAAATGGTTGGCGGGCGTCCAGAGAATGCGGCCGCGGGCCAGGTGGGCTACAGCTAAATCCGGGTCTAACGCGAGCGCTTTCTCCGCAGCTACAAAAGCCTTCTCGGCCCAGTGCTTCTCCGCCGGGGCGAACAAAAAGAGTTTCCACGAGTATGTCTGAGCCAGCTCTGCCCAGGCTGCGGCAAAGGTCGGGTCTACAGCCACGGCCCGCTCCAGAGCTGTAATGGCGGCCTCATTATCATCTTTGTTTTGGCGTTGCAGATAAAACTGTCCACGAAGGTAGTGGTCGTAAGCTTCCGGATTGACCGGCCGGACGTTGCCGAATCGCACTTGCTCTTGAGGCGTAAGCTTAATCCTGATTTCGCCGACGATGTTTTGCGTCACGTCTCTCTGCAAGGCCAACACGTCGCGCAGATCACGCTCGTAGCTGCCAGTCCATAGATTTCGCTCCGTCGCCGCGTGCATCAACTGGACGGCGATCCTCACGCGCTCACCAGAGCGGACTACCGAACCTATCAGCACTGCATCCACATTTAACTCGCGACCAATCTGTGGGAACGGCTTCCGCACACCTTTGTACTGCATCACCGATGGCCGTGAAATCACCCGAAGCGCTGTGATCTTGGCGAGGTCGGTGATCAGCGACTCAGTCATCCCGTCGGCAAAGTAGTCCTGTGAAGTATCGCCGGAGATGTTCTCAAGCGGCAGCACTGCCAGCGATCTAATTTCCGTCTGCGGTGTTGGTATTGAACTTTGGCGAAAGAATCGCGTGTAAACCAGTCCGGCAAGGATCAGGACTCCGCCGAGCGCGGTCAGAGTCAGGATGCGGCTTCGCGGCAACCCAAGGGGAAAAGGCCGGGAGGTGATCTGGCGATTCTCAGTTGTGTCTGCGGACGCCTTACTCGGTGTCGATTGTTTGTAACGCTCTACTTCAGCGCCAATCGCAAGATCTTGCCTCAGGCTCTTGAGATCAATCAGTAAGTCCTCCGCTGATTGATACCGCGCCTCGCGATCTTTCGCCAACGTTCTCTTCACAATTCGTTCCAACTCGATAGGTACTTCCGGCACATACTCCGCCAGCGGCACGGGCTCTCGCTCAGCTAATGATATGATCACATCCGTTGGTGTCGCCCCCTCAAACGGCTTCTGCCCAGCCACCATCTCATAGAGCACGACACCTAAGCTCCAAATGTCAGTGCGCGCGTCAACCGGAAGGCCCCGTGCTTGTTCCGGCGACATGTAGGCGACAGTTCCCATTACCATGCCCGGCGTGGTTTTAAGTTCCAACACCCGCGTTTCGCCTTCGCTGCCCTGGAGTTCAGACTTCCTTTCAGTCAGTTTCGCCAGCCCGAAGTCTAAGATCTTCACGTACCCGTCGCGGCGAAGCATGATGTTCTCCAGCTTGATGTCACGGTGCACAATCCCAGCCGCGTGCGCCGCCGAAAGCGCCGAAGCGACCTCGATGGCGGCATCAAGCGCCTCGCTAACGTTCATCCGCCTCTCCGCTATACGCTCCCGCAACGTCACCCCCTCGACGTACTCCATCACAATGCAGTGGCGGCCTTCGCCCGTCTCGACCACTTCATGGATCATGCAGACATTCGGGTGCGACAAGGCGGCAACGGCGCGGGCTTCCTGTTGAAACCGGTGCAAATGTCTCTTATCTTGAGTCAAATGCGCGGGCAGAAACTTGAGCGCAACCCTGCGCTGCAACCGCGTGTCGTCGGCGAGGTAGACTTCCCCCATCCCGCCTGCGCCGAGAGCGGCCGTGATCTTGTATTGATTGATCGTTTGCCCGGCTAACACTGTTGCCACCGCTCATTCATTAGAAGAGTTTTTCACTCATCACTCATCACTCATCACTCATCACTCATCACTGACTTATCGAGTTCCCTCAGGAGCCACACCTTCGCCAGCCGCCAGTCTCTGATCACCGTCTCCTCTGAGACCTTCAGCACCTCGGCCGCTTCCTTGACCGACAGCCCTCCGAAGAAACGCATCTCCACCACCTGACCTTTCCGCGGATCCACTTCAGCCAGCGCGATGAGCGCCTCGTCCAGTGCGACTAAGTCTGCGCCTCGACACTCGGTGAGCGATGCCGCCTCGCCCAGTGAGACCTGCAGCGCGCCACCGCCGCGCTTGAGGTACTGACGATCACGGGCGAAGTCGACCAGGATGCGGCGCATCAACTGGGCCGAGACGGCGAAGAAGTGCGCGCGGTTTTGCCAGCGCACGTTCTTCCAGTCGATCAGCCGGATGTACGCCTCGTTGACGAGGGCGGAGGTTTGCAGGGTGTGGCCGGGGCGCTCGCGGCCCATGTAATGGTGTGCGAGCCGATGCAACTCCGAGTGGACCAGGGGAGCCAACTCTTCGAGGGCCGACATGTCGCCCTCGCCCCAGGCGACGAGCAGCCGCGTGATCTCTTTCGGGGAGTGCGTCTGCATTACAAACGCCTTTCGGACAGTGCCGGGGGGTGCTTTGCACAAAAAGCGAAAATCCCACCCACGGCAGTGGGTGGATCGTTCAGATCCTGCCTACCACAGATGGCGGAGGCGGACCCGAATCCCACCAACGGAAGTTGGTGGATTGTTCAAGTCCGGCCCTTTTTGTTCCGCTCATAGGCCGAATCTGAACGATCCACCAACTTCCGTTGGTGGGATTCTGGGAACCTGTGCGTGACAATTTTGTAGGTTAGATCTGAACAATCCACCCACTGCCGTGGGTGGGATTTTCGCTTTTTGTGCAATGCCGTGCCGGGGAAAACTATCACAAATGCCCCAGTCGCCTCTAAGCATTTCGGGCCGAGCCTCAAAAAATCGTGTTCGCCGTTACAGCTCCGGATCCCCATTCCCGCCTTAATGGGTAGAGACGGCAATTCAAACAGTGAAAGGAGAAAGGATCATGAACGCAGTAACGAATTTTGTGGCGATAGCTTCGATTTTGTTGGCGCTGGCGACGGCCGGGGGCGCGGCGAAGGCGAAATCCGGGGACGAGGAGATCATCACCCCTTCGAAGATAGTGCTGAACCACAATGAGACGATGGTGAATGACGCGACCTCGGTTCAGCGGTCGGAAGCCTTGAGCAAGTGGCTGATGGGTCTAAGCGTGTTCATCTTCAACAGGGTCTCGAGCTATGCACGAGGCGGGGGAGTGCCCGGTGGCTGCGATGACTGGGGCTGCGGCATGAACCACAACGAAACGATTGTGAGTGACGCGACGTCGACTCAGCAGCCGGATACCTGGAGTCAATTGCTGACGAGTCTACGGGTGTTCGTCTTCACCAGGTTCTCGAGTTACGCACCAGGCGGGGGCGCGCCCGGCGGCTGCGATGACTGGGGCTGCGGAGCGAACCACAACGAGACGATGGTGAGCGACGCGGCGCCAGTTCAGCAGGCCAGCATTTGGAGCGACTTGCTGATCAGTATCCAACGATTCTTTTTGAGGCCCCCTTCAGATCCGGTAGACGGCGACAATCACAACGAGACGATGTTGAGTGACCCGGCTCGATGAAGTGATGACGTTGAGGAAAGGGGAACAGACGTGATGTTGCAAAGAAAATCGCTCAGCTTGGTGGTTCCCGCAGTGACGCTCGCAGTCGCCGGTCTTGTCGGGGCGGGCGTCATCGCTTTCCGAGAATTTACACGCCTCGGTTTTCGCAACTCCCCACCGACCGCGCGGGCCCACACGACATCGGGTGACGCCTCGACACGTTTGCATTCGCTTGTCGAGCGTGGCAGCCACTCCCGGCAAATGGGGCGTTACAAAGAAGCGGAGCCTCTACTTAGAGAAGCTCTCACACTAGCCCAGGGAACCTTCGGCGACTCGTTCGAGACAGCCGCCGTCCTCAACCAGCTCGGGATGCTTGGCAAGTACGACGGCCATTTCGACGAAGCGGAAGCTGCCTACCGCCGCGCGCTCCGCATCACGGAACAGACCGTCGGCCTCGAACACCAGCTGGCCGCCACACTCTTCCACAACCTCGGCGGCCTTGAGCACGCCCGCGGGCGCTTCGCCGCAGGTGAGCCACACGCACGTCGCTCCGTCGAGATCCGCGAGCGGCTCCTCGGGCCCGATCACACAGACACGGCCGCTGACGTCGCCGCACTCGCGGCGCTCCTCGATGGCCAACGCAAATACGACGAAGCGGAAGCGATGTATCGGCGCGCACTCTCAGTTTTTGAGCGTGCGTATGGGCCGGAGCACTACGAGATCGCCGTCAACCTGAACAATCTCGCCGCGCTCTGCCACGCGACCGGCCGGACTGGAGAAGCCGAGAGGCTGTACCTGCGCGCGCTTTCCATCAAGGAGAAGCTGCTCGGCGCGAAGCACCCGGACGTCGGCGTGACGCTCAACAACCTCGCAGTCTTCTACAAGTCGCAGCAGAGGTTTGCAGAGGCTGCGCAGCTCTACCAGCGAGCGCTCGACATCTTCGAGAGTTCGCTCAACCCGGCTCACCCGAAAGTAATTACTTGCCGGGAGAACTACGAAAGCCTTCTCAGGGAAATGAATCGGCGAAGTTAGGGGTGAACCACTTGCGGAAGTACAGCACATACGAATCGCTTTTCCAGGCAAACATCAATGAACAACTATCCACTATCGAAAGGAACGATCATGAAATTGAAACTAAAAACCTGGCGAAGCATCGCCATCGTCGTCATCTTGCTTGCACTACCCGCCAGCGTTCGGGCTGACGCAGTTGGCGATTGGAACGCGATTGCCGTACAGGCGACCATAACCGGCGCACGACAGAACCCTACCGGGGTAATCGACATTGCGATGGTCCATGCTGCCGTTTACGACGCCGTCCAAGCCATCGAGAAACAGTACGAACCGTACTACGTGGAGATCCCTGGAGCATCCGGGTCACCCGTGGCGGCCGCCGCCAAAGCCGCGCACGATGTACTGGTGAGCCGCTTTCCCGCGCAGGCCGCGTCCCTCGACATGGTCTACCAACAGTATTTGTTGGATCGCGGCCTGCCAGAGACTGATCCCGGCGTAGCAGTCGGGGCCAGAGCAGCGGCCGGGATAATTGCCCTCCGCGCATGTGACGGGAGTTTCCCTAACCCAGCGCCGCCGGATTTCAGGGGCGGCACGGCTATTGGCATGTGGCGTCCGACACCCCCGAATTTCTCGTCGATGGTCGCGCCGTGGCTTGGTGCCGTCACCCCATTCACACTAACAAGACCTTCACAATACCGCGCCGCGCCGCCGCCCGCTTTGACCAGCCGCCGGTACGCCAGGGACTATAGCGAGGTCAAGGCCCTGGGCGCCCTTAACAACAGCTCACGCACCCCAGAGCAAACTGACTTGGCCCACTTCTATGCGGGTAACATCCCGGTAATCTGGAACCGAGTCCTTAGGGACATCGCCAGCGCGCACGTCGACAATATCGCTGAGAGTTCCCGGCTCTTTGCTTTGGCTGACATGGCGATTGCCGATGCGCTAATCACGTCTTGGAACGATAAGCTCCACTACGTTTTCTGGCGACCGAGCACTGCCATTCAAGAGGGAAACAACGACGGCAACCCGCGGACTGCAGGCGATGCAGCCTGGTTGCCCCTGTACGCGAACCCGGCCTATCCCGACTACACCTCCGGTGCAAACGCGCTTGCCAGCGCCGCGACTCGCTCACTCGCGCTCTTCTTCGGGACGGACCACATGACCTTCTCGGTGATTACAACCAACACTGGCCCGACCGTTCAGGACACACGCACGTACGGACGCTTCTCGGACGCGGCGCAGGATGTGGTTGATGCTCGTATTTACATGGGCATCCACTTTCGCTTCGCGGACGAAGCGGCGCGCAAGCAGGGCAGGCAAGTGACCAACTGGGCTTTCAGGAACTTCTTCCGCCCTTTAGACAAGCACGACGACGACGGTGACGGGACGGATGATGACCATTCTGACGGTCATCGAGATCGTTCGTGATTGAGTTCGCCCGGGATCGAAGAGTCTTCGAGCAGACGCTGAAATGTCTTGTCCAAAAGGAAGGAGAAAAATCAATGTCTCGAGTCCCTAAATTGCCTTGGGCCATAGTCGTGGTGACCGAACAGGAACAGCCGCATTGTTGGGATGATCAGGCAAAGGCGGCGCAACTTGATCGTCTGGCGGCAGCACCAGAAAAGAAACAGGCCATGACTCTCAACATTCAGCGATATGTCTTGTCCGTTTCTGCCACTCTTCCTTAGGACGGTGTCATACGGAATAACATCGGAGGAAAATTTGATGAACTCCCAAATGATAGTACACGGTCAATCCTCTGCCGTAGCTAATCAAGAGTACCACCTCGTATCGCGACTGCAAGTACTTCGCCTACTGCGCGGCGCTCTTTGGTCGCTGGTCATCGTGCTGGCGCTGCCGTGCGCTTCGTTCGCGCAGTCGGCGCTGACTGACGATGCTCACGTTAACTGCTCGGACCCGCAAGGTCCGCAAGGCAATACAGGTGCGACTGGCGCAACCGGTGCACCTGGTCCACAAGGTCCCGCAGGAAACTCAGGACCACAGGGTCCAACTGGACCTGTGGGACCACAGGGAGCAAAGGGACTGAATTGGAAAGGACCCTGGGATGCAGCGACGAATTACGTAATCGATGATGCAGTCAGCTATCTGGGTTCATCCTGGAGAGCCGTGCAAGCCAACACCAACGTCACACCTGTCGAGGGGCCTGACTGGGCCATAGTCGCGCAGAAAGGCGACGACGTTAGCGGAGGCTCAGTGACAGAGGTTACCGGCAATGGCCCAATCTCAGTGACGAACCCGACCACAACACCGAACATCTCACTCGGTATCGTCCCGGCAGTCCACGGCGGCACGGGCTTAAGCTCTGCGGGTGCGGCGGGCAGCTTCCTGCGCAGCGACGGCGCCGCGTGGACGAGCGGGCCTCTTACCGCGCCGGACATTCCCGCCGGTAGCTCCTTCTACATTCAGAACTCGACGAGCCCGCAGTCTGCGACGAACTTCAACATCGGCGGGACGGGCACGGCCAACGTCTTCGACGCCGCGACGCAATTCAACCTCGGCGGCACGCGAATTTTAAGCAATGCCGGCTCTCACAATTTATTTGCGGGAAGAGATGCCGGAGCGGGTAACACGACGGGTACAAACAATTCCTACTTCGGAGAAAACGCCGGATTGGTAGGCAGCACCGCCACCTCGAATTCGTTTTTCGGATTCAACGCAGGTAAGAATACTACCAGCAACCAGAACTCCTTTTTTGGAGATGGCGCTGGCGCCATTAACACGACTGGCGGCGGCGGCGCCTTTTTCGGTTATCTCGCAGGCTTCCGCAATACGACCGGCTTCGGGAACTCCTTCTTCGGGTATTTCGCAGGCACTGGTAACACGACCAGTTCCGAGAACTCCTTCTTTGGGGCCTTCGCCGGTGTTAACAACGCAACCGGCTCCCAGAACTCCTTCTTCGGCAATGACGCCGGCTTCAACAACAACGGCAGCAACAATTCGTTTTTCGGATACAAAGCAGGCAACCGCAACACGACCGGCGGGCAGAACTCTTTCTTCGGCGATTTTGCCGGCTCAAACAACACGTCGGGCCTTGCCAACGCCTTCTTCGGATCTAGCGCAGGCAACCGCAACACGACGGGCCTGCAAAACGCCTTCTTCGGACAAACCGCAGGCGTCAACAACACGACCGGCGGCAATAACGTCTTCGCCGGGTATCTCGCCGGCTTTAACAACAGCGCCGGCAGCAACCTGACGATCGTCGGCGCGAGCGCGGACGTCGCGGCGGATAATCTCTCTTACGCGACAGCCATCGGCTCTCACGCACGTGTCAATACCAGCGACACCATCGTGATCGGCAAAGCAGCCGGAACGTACGACGGCGTTGCACGACCAGCGGACACGGTGCGAATCCCCGGCAACCTGAATATCGTTGGCTCTTTCGGCGCGAACATCCTCAACGCCGCGACGCAATTCAACATCGCCGGTAACCGGATCCTGAGCACTAGTGGAAGCCAAGCGGACCCAAACTCAAACATCTTCGCGGGGGTCGGCGCAGGGGCAAGCAACCCAACCGGTGTCGGGAACTCATTCTTTGGACCAAACGCAGGATTGAGCACCACGCAAGGCAATCGGAATTCGTTTTTTGGATCGGCTGCGGGTTTCAATAACACCACAGGCAACAGCAACTCGTTCTTCGGACATTTGGCGGGTTTTTCGAGTAATGCCGGCGAGAGTAACTCTTTCTTTGGACAGGCTGCCGGTTTGAGCAACACTTCAGGTTCCAGCAACGCTTTCGTCGGAATATGGAGCTGGCAGCTTCAACACAACGGGCCACTTCAATACATTTGTCGGGTCTGCCGCAGGCACTAACAGTTCGACGGGGAACAGCAACACGGCCATTGGCGGGTTTGCAACTCTCGGCGCGAGTAATCTGACAAACGCTGCGGCCATTGGCGCATTCGCGGTCGTTAACACGAGTGACACCATCGTCATCGGCAAGACTGCGGGAAATTATGTTGGAGTTGTGCGACCGGCTGACACGGTGCAAGTACCGGGAGCGTTGAACGTGGCTGGCGCGTTTAGCGCGAACATCCTCGATGCCGCGACGCAATTCAATCTCGGTGGTAATCGAGTTTTGAGCGTGAGCGGGGATCAACAGTCCCCGAACTCGAACATCTTTGCGGGCGTTGGCGCAGGGGCAAGCAATACGACCGGCGTCGGCAATTCCTTCTTTGGCGTCGATGCAGGTAATTCGAACACGTTCGCCTTTGGCAACTCCTTCTTCGGACGGTCCGCAGGCTTCCATAACACGAATAGTCGAAATTCCTTCTTCGGCGATTCTTCCGGCCATGCAAACACGACCGGCGCTGCGAACTCCTTCTTTGGAGCGGGCGCGGGGTTCAATAGCACTACCGGCCATGAAAATTCGTTCTTTGGCGCAGATTCGGGACTAAGTAACACAACAGGCCGTTCCAATTCGTTCTTCGGTTTCGACGCTGGAAGACAAACCTCTTCAGGCGGAGACAACTCATTTTTCGGAAAGGGAGCGGGGTTGAATAACGAGACCGGTTCTCTAAATTCCTTCTTCGGGAGAGTTGCAGGAGTTTTGAACACGACTGGCAGTAACCTGACGATCATCGGCGCACTTGCGAACGTCGGCTCAAATAACCTCACCTTCGCGACAGCTATCGGCGCGGGCGCGGTCGTCAATTCAAGTAATACCGTTGTTCTAGGCAGAAGCGGAGATGCAGTCGGCATCGGAACGCCAGCACCCAAAACAAAACTGCACCTAACAGGCGGTAAGATCTATGTCGAAGCGAACGGGCAGGGGATCATTCTCAAATCGCCTGGCGGCGTGTGCTTCGAGCTGACCGTAACGGACACTGGAGCGCTAACGACGGCGGTCGTGGCCTGTCCATGAGTAGTTCCACCCCCTTTTGAGTTTGGTATCAGCGAATGGACTTGATTTACGCGGACGTATGTTTCGTCTTAGGAGAACGCCATGAATACACATCGGACTCAACCATCATCGCGCCAATGCCTCACGGGGTCGAAGCCTTTGAGCCTTGTCTTGGTAACACTCTTGTTGGTGCCGCCCTTCGGGTTCGCAACAACGCGCGCGGCATTACCACTGAAGTCGGGCCCTTATGCGGTCAGCGTGCCATTCGTAACACTGGCTTCCGCGATCGAAGTCAACACCACGGGTGACGGCAACAACGTGAATCCGAACGCGGGCTGCGACGCAGACCCTGCGACGCCGGGCGAGCAGTGTACGCTTCGCGCGGCCATCCAGCGGGCGGAGGTGTTGGCGGGCGACGACACGATCACGTTCAATATCCCCACGACCGAGCCGGACTGCGTCGTCGCGTCTGGCGTGTGCACCATCAACCTGACGGATGGGCTGCAACTGAGTACCAGCATCGCCTTCGTCGGCCCCGGCGCTGACAAGCTTACGGTGCGTCGCAGCACATCGGGCAACTACCGCGTCTTCGTCGTGCTTTCGACGGGCACGGTGAGCTTTTCGGGTCTGACCATCAGCAACGGGAATACCACCAGCGTCGGCGGGGGCATTCTTTACGCCAGCAACGGGACCGTGAACGTCACCGAATGCGTAGTCTCTGAGAACAGAGCCAGCAGCGGGGGCGGTATCGCCAACAGCAGCACCGGCACGGTAAACATTACTAACAGCATCATCCTCGGGAATTCAGTAGTGGGCGGCGCCCCGAGCCGCGGCGGTGGAATCCTCGTCAACTCCGGCACGGTGAACGTCACCAACAGCATCATCGGCGGGAATTCAAGCTCGGGCGGCGGTATTCGCAACGTCTCCGGCACGATGAACATCAGCAACTCTACGATCGCGGGGAACGATGGTGGTGGGCTGTACGCTGACGTCACCGGCCCCACGACGGTCAAAAGTACGATCATCTTCCAAAATGCCGGTCCCTCCGCGGGCGCGAACGTTTCGGGAAGTTTTACATCTGACGGCTTCAACCTGATCGGCGTGACGAATGGGAGTGAGGGCTTCACCCAGCCCACCGACCAGACTGGCACTTCTTTCGAACCGCTCGATGCTAAGCTCACCAATGCTCAAATCTTTGGATTCCCAGTCCTCGCCCAACCGCTTTGCGATAGTCCAGCTCTCGACAAAGGCACCAGTGCCGGCCTGAACGGCACACCGCCCACGGACGTGCGCGGCGCGGGCTTCCCCCGCACCATTGACGACCCCGAGCTGCCCAACGCCGCCGGCGGCGAAGGCACGGACATTGGCGCGTTCGAGCGGGCGGTTTGCTCGCAGAACCAATTCATTTTCACCGTCAACAAGACGGGCGACGCCGATGACTTAAACCCCGGCGATCTCATCTGCGACAGCGACGCCGGCGCGATAGGCCAGCAATGCACGTTGAGGGCGGCGATTGAGGAAGCAAACGTTGTGCAAAACGATCCGAACCAATCTGTCACCCGCACCATCAACTTTGCCATTCCCATGACGGAGCCGGACTGCGACGCCGCGACGGGCGCGTGCATCGTCAATCTGACGAAGGCGCTGCCCGAAGTGAGCGCCAGCGTCTCAATTGAAGGCCCCGGAGCTGACAAGCTGACGGTGCGGCGCAATTCGTCAGCCGCTTACCGCATCTTCACCATTAGCAGCCTTCCTGAAGTAGTGACTATCTCGGGCTTGACCGTGAGCAATGGGTTCGCCATGGATAGCGGCGGCGGCATCGCGTTCTTTTCCGACTTCAGCAATCCCCGCGTTTTAAATGTCGTGGGCTGTAAGCTCAGCGATAACCATGCTGGAATGTCCGGTGGTGGTATTGCGGCGGTGAACATTGGGCGCGCCACCTTGAATGTCACCAACAGCACGATCAGCAATAACTTTACTGACGCAGTTCCCACCGGCAGCAGTATGGTCGGCGGCGGAGGTATTGCCTTTACAGGACTCCTGGGCACGCTCTCCATCACCAACAGTACGATCAGCGATAACATAACCACCGGTGACGGCGGCGGACTCTACAGCGCAGTTGTCAAAAATGTGAGCATTACCAACAGTCAGTTCATCGGCAATCAAGCCGAGCAAGTCAATGCTCGCGGCGGCGGCATTTTAAGCATCCACGGCCCTTTGGGATATCAGCAACAGTCAGCTGACCGACAACCGCGCCAGGATTGGCGGCGGCATCTCTTTTGGTATCGGAAGCGCGAGCGGGCTTTCCGAGGAAATTGCCAACATCACCAACAGCACTATCAGCGGCAACACCAGTACTCAAAATCGTGGCGGTGGCGTCAATCTCAACCGTGGCACGTTGAATGTCATAAACGGCACGATCAGCAATAACATGGGCAGTGCCGGAATTCATGCCGAACCTGATGGAACCTTTCCCAGCGCCTCACGAACACTCAATGTAACCAGCAGCACAATCATCGGTAACGATGGCGGTAGCATTAGTCTTTTTCGGGGCACGTTGAATGTCAGCAACAGCACAATCATCGGTTCAGTTAGCGTCGGTCCCACCAGCGCTTTTGGCACATGGACTGTCAAGAGCAGCATCGTCAGCCATGCTTCATCCGGGGCTTTCACATCAGGCGGGTTCAACCTGATCGGCGATCCGGGACATCCGAGCACGAGCACGGGCTTCACCAACGGGGTAAACAACGATCAGGTCGGTACGACAGCCGCGCCTCTCGACCCTAAGCTCGACCCAGCAGGCCTGCAAAACAACGGCGGCCCGACACAAACCATCGCCTTGCTCTCTGACAGTCCTGCGATTGATAAGGGAACCGGCGACGGCCTGACAGGCACTTTAACCAACGATCAGCGCGGTTCTGGCTTCCCGCGTACTATTGATGACCCCGACATCCCGCCAGCCACGGGCGGCGACGATACGGACATTGGTGCATTTGAGTTGCAGCCGCCACCCGTAAACGCAGGCAACGCGCTGCTAATAAATGAAAGCTGTCCACCAGCCAACGGGGCCATCGATCCCGGCGAGCGAGTGACCGTAAATCTTGGGTTGATGAACACCAGCAACGCCGCGACGTCTATCCTGGTCGCAACATTGCGATCATCCGGCGGAATACTGGCACCGTCGGGGCCTCAAAGCTTTGGAGCAATCAATCCCAACGGTTCAGCGGCACGAGACTTCTCATTCACTGCCGACGGAAGTCTGAACCCAGGTCAGACAATTACCGTGACGCTGCAATTGCAGGATGGGGCAAACAATCTTGGCACCGTCAGTTTCAACTTTACGGCTGGCCCGGCACCTTGCTCCTTCGTCAGACTGGTGGTGAATTCGTCTCTTAGTCGTGCGGATGCTTCGACTGTGGTTGGAGAAATTACTGTGCAGAACATTGGCTCGCTGGCAGCCGACAATGTGACGTTGATCACTGCGAGGTTGGGAGGAACGAACGGCACTCCTCTGCCCCAGGGTTTGGGCAACTTGGCCCCGGGTGAGTCGGCGACCGTGATGGTGAACTTCAGCAATTCAACTCCCGGATCGTCATCAATGCTGACACTGGGCGGTACCTATTCCGGCGGCAACTTCAGTAGTAACAAGCGTCTCACCATACCGTGAAGCGGATTAGGATGAGTTACTAGCCGTAGGATCAGATCTCGAGTCGCGAGCGATCTATGCGAAAGCCATTGAGATTTCCCAGCGCACCGAGTGCCAGACTCTCCGTGGTGAAGCATCTGCGTGCCACTTCCTGCAGTTCTGCGGAGTTCACCGCATCAATTCGCCGCAGGACTTCGTCCGGCGTAATTCGGCGATGATGAATGATCTCCTGGCGTGCGAGAGCGCTGGCGCGTGCACTTGACGATTCCAGGCCCAGCAAGATGGACGAAACCGCCTGCTCCTTTGCGAGTTTCAATTCTTCTTCAGACACGCTTTCATTTACGACTTGCCGGAGTTCGTGTAGTGAGAGATCGACGACTTCGTCGAGATGTTCCGGGGATGTGCCCGCATAAATCGCAAACACTCCGACATCGGAAAACGTGCTTCCACCTGCTCCGACGGAGTATGCCAGACCGCGTTCCTCACGCACCTTTTGCCACAGCCGGCTCGACGTACCGCCTCCGATAATTGACGCCAGCAGACTTGCGGCATATCGATCGTCGCTTCTGGCATCTGGCCACGGGGCGGCGATTATCAAATGCGCTTGCTCCAGCTCCTTCTTTTGCTCAATCAGGATGGGAGCTGCGGGCGAAGGTGAAGCGGTTTCATTAGCGGATGCGGCTGAAGTCTCGCCGACGTTTGCGAAGGCTTTTTGAACCAAATCAACGAGGGGCGCGTGTTCGACATTGCCGGCTGCCGCCACGACCAGATTTCGTGACGAGAACTCACGAGCGTGAAAAGCCGATGTGGTTTCGTGGCCAAACGTGGAAACTGTCTCTACGGTGCCCTCGATCGGGCGGCCAAGCGCCTGACCGGGGAAATAAGCTGCATTGAACAACTCGCCCAGCAGCTCGTCAGGCGTGTCCTCCACCATTTTCATCTCTTCCAGGATTACTTTTTGCTCCCGCTCCAGATCCTCCTGGTCGAAACGCGGCCGGGAAATCAAATCCGCAACCAAATCAAAAGCAGCCGGAAGACCGCTATCCGCAACCTTTAAGGCAAACCCTGTCATCTCATGGGTTGTGAAGGCGTCGAGCTGACCGCCCAAACGGTCTGATTCCACCGCAATATCACGAGCGGAACGACGTGCAGTGCCCTTAAAAACGGAGTGTTCGATGAAATGGCAGATGCCATTTAGCTCGGCTGACTCATGGCGAGACCCCCTGCGAACCCAAATTCCCGCCGTCACGGACCTGAGGCCGGGCATGTGCTCGGTTAAAATGGTGAGGCCGTTGGTTAGTCGAGTTAACTGAACGTTGTCGATCGTGCTTGGTGTTTGACTGATAGCGATCCCCCTGATTTTGCGGAAAGTCCGGCCGATTTGTTTCGGGTACTTCGAATCCTAGCATGCCGGAAAACAGGCCGCAATTAAGGCATTTGGCGGGGGTATTTGCTTGACAGAGCTTCGAAGGCTGGCAGAGAATGGGCGTTACTTAGTGGTTCCGGTAAGTCTCCTGGCCTGAACCGGTTCGCCTTTTCAAAGGGTAAGATTAAGCAATTCGCGGTGCGCTCGGGAAAAAGGATGAACTTTTCAAAGGCCCATTCCAATTTGAGCAGACCCGACAGATGCAATGCCCCGTTCCGGACAATCAAGTCTGGAACCTTCGCGCTTGGAGATCTTGCAACCATGAAAAGAGGATTTGGTCTAGTACTGAGCCTGGTTGTTTTCCTGGCCTTGCTTGCATTCACCGCCTCCTCGGCTTTCGCCACCAGAGCTCGGCTCGCCACGATCACTGGTTCGGTTAAAGACAGCCAGGGGAATCCACTTGCGGGCGCGCTGATAACCCTGGTTAAGGAAGGCGCAAAAGAAGCAATCAAACAGACGCGCACGGCTCCTGACGGAAGCTTCACGGCCAAAATTGCACCTGGTCGCTACGGCATCCGCGCAATTGCCGATGGCTTTAACTCAGTTGTATTTGCCTCGGTCGAGGTGCGCGCTTCACAGGAATTAATTTATCGCTTCAACCTGGAACCGGTCGGCTCGGGCAAAACTCTACCCGAGCGTCGCAAGGATCGTGATGACGTTCGTTGGGTGTTGCGTTCATCTCAAACTCGTCGCTCCATCTTCCAGGCGCAGGAAGGCGAAGATCAAGACATCAAGGCTGCCCTCGGAACTGAGAATGGAACCGCTGCAGCAGACGAGCTACCTGCCGACGGTTCGGATGTCATAGCCATCAACGCCAAAAGACGATCGGTTGGTGTAGTTGAATCATATTTCGCCAGCGATTCTCTCGGTTCCCCTTACGCAGGACTCAATTTCGCAATTTCCACTCCCGCAAGCGAACAGATCGAATTGATATTTGTCGGACAGACGGGACTTGGACCTAATGCACCTGAGCGTCTCGAGGCAACCGGTCGCATTCGGATCGGCGAACGTCACCATCTCGAAATGGGCGCCGGCGGAATTCGATTAAGTGCACCGGCCTGGCTCCAACGGTCAGAGAGTCTTCCATCAGGTCAGTTTTCAGTGCGCGCAGTTGATGAGTGGATTGTTCGCGATGGAATCGTGATTGTACTTGGATTGGATTACTCACGTTTTGTCGGTGCTGGTGGAGCCCACTCGCTGACGCCGCGACTCGGAATCCAGTTTGATGCCAACGCTCGAACACGCTTCAAAGCCGCTTTCGCCGGCGCTGGTGACGAAACCAATGTCCAGAGTGTGGCCGGCTTTGAAGGCACCGAAGTTATTTTCACAGACTCCGGAAATCGCCCGGTTGCGTTTATTGACGGGCAAGCCGTAATGGAACGGAGTCACCGATTGGAATTCGGGGTCGAAAGAGTTCTCGACAACAACTCAAATGTTGAGGCGACGGCATTCTTTGACACGACCGCCGGTCGCGGAGTTGGTTTTCTCAGCAGGCCAGTGTCTGCCTTTTCAGGAACGACAGGTGAAGTACTGATCAATGTCGCAAATCAGGACGGTCGATCGAGAGGTATGCGGGTGGTTTACACTCGACGCCTGAGCCGTCAGTGGTCAGCCTCAGTAGGGTATTCATTTGGACAGGGCCAGCGTCTATCGCCAGGTCTTCTCCCGGCCCCCACCGAGATATTCACATCGGGATTCTTCCAGACAGCGGCAGTGCAACTGGGAGCAGGCTTTGACACGGGAACTCGGGTCCGGACTGTTTTGCGCTTCTCACCGAATGCAACTGTTTTCGCGATCGATCCGTTCGCTGGACGGCTTGGAGTTTACGATCCGTCCTTGAGCATTCAGGTAACTCAGGACTTGCCCAGTTTCGGGCTACCTGTTAGGGCCGAAGCGGTGCTTGATGCTCGGAACCTGTTGGATGCTCAGTCAGTGGCAGACAACGGAGAGACATTTACGCAACTCCTGAACAACCGTCGTTCGGTGCGAGGTGGTATCTCCGTCAGGTTTTAGATAGCGGGACGCGACTGCGAAGAAATGATCGCACAGGAAAACTACCCCGAGGCTTCGGTTCGCGTCCGCTTTTTCAATTAAACCCACCTGACCCGGCGTTCTCCAAAATCGTGGAAAAGTCCGAAAAAATGTATTTTCCCTGAACGTCACGATTGTAAGCCGGATGGTTGGAGCGTACGAGACGAGAAGACAATGAGTGAATATCGCCCAAGTTTTTGACGGGACCAGCTGACTTCAATGAACGGCGATTCGAGGATCGATACAAGGAAACGAGAAAATCGCTTGGGAACATACCTTGCTGTTTCAGGTCGGGATGAGTAGTTCCGGGATTGGCCTGGAGAGTTTCAATCAGTGAAGAGATCGGTTTTTACAACTGGAACCTGGGTGGTCTTGATTGGCGCAGCGATGCTGGTCACCGCTGGCGTTCTCAACTTCGCCCAAAGGGCTAGAAGTGAAACGCCACCCTGGGACGGAGTGCGGTGGGCAGACACTGCTCAGGGCATCACGGCTGAGGTCGTCGACCCAAACTCTTCAGGTGCGCGAGCCTGGATTCTGCCGGGTGACCGTCTTATCGCCATTAGCCTTGACGGCATTACCAGGGATGAGGTCAGTCACGCCAGAGACATTCAGATCTACCTGGATCAAGCGCGGGTTGGCGGGCAGATCCACTACCTCATCGAAAGACCTTCATATCCGGAAGAGAGCAGGCTTTATTTCGCCGACCTCGACAATCTGGATCCTACTCACAATTGGACTCCGCGTCAGCTATACATAAATCTAATCGGGTTGATTTATTTGTTTGTCGGGTTCTTTGTTCTTTTTAAGCAAGGCGGCCGCGCTCCGTTTGCGTTGCACTTTGCAAGTCTGGCACTGGCGGCATTCGTTTTTCACTTCTACACGCCGGTCGGAAGTTACAGAGATTTAGATCTGGCAATTGCATTCCTACGCAATGCGGCTTTCATCCTGTTCCCGCCTCTGTTCCTGCACTTCTGTGCTCTTTATCCGTCCAAGCAGCAACTCTTCAATGAGCGACGATGGCGAACCGTCTTGCTTTATGTTCCGGCAATTGTGCTGCTGGCTCTAGCGTCCTTCATTTTCCTCCGTGGATATGTGCTGGCGCCGGTCACCCCTGTCGTGGGGAGTGTTCCGCCGGTTTCAGAGTCGTTCATTGGCCTGTTCTACAAACTAAGTTTTATTCATTTCGTCACCGCACTGGTGGCTAGTGCCGTGTTGCTGGTCAGAACTGCCGCCCGGGCAAAGAGCACTGTTGTTCGCCAGCAGATGAAATGGCTGGTGTGGGGATCGTTGCTGGCGATCGCGCCATTCACTCTGCTGTATGCGGCCGGGTATATTTTCGGCGCGCAAGGGGATCCCTGGCTTACCGACGCCGCAGTGTTGCCGCTGGTTCTTATTCCATTGGCGTTTGGCTATTCAGTTCTTCGCTATCGCTTGATGGACGTTGAACTGGTGGTGCGTCGCGTTTTTGTTTACGCCCTGACGACGCTGGCTATCGCCCTGATGATTGGTTCAGTTGTCTATCTTGCGGGTCTTTATGCTTTGGGTGGCGACGAGAGTTTCACTTCGGGTGACATTACCTTACGTGTTGTGGTTGCAATCATCGCTATGGCCGCCATCGTCATGATTGCAGCGCCCGTCAAAGCCTTTTTGCAGGAACGCACGGATCGTCTGTTCTATGGCGAGCGCTACGATATGCGGAACAGCTTGCTCGATTTTGGTCGGACCCTTTCTGCAACAACTGCGCTCGATCCGCTGCTCGATTCACTTGTTAGTCGTTTGCAGGAGGTAATGAACGTCGGCCGGGTGGCGATCTTCATCGAAGACAAGATCGCACCGTCGGGATATCGGGTAGGCAGATCGGCAGGTCTTTCGGCTGAGATGATTGTGCCGCCCGACTTCCGCGAAATGATTCGCGTGCGGTCGGCTGAGACCGGCGTCGTCAGGACCGACGATCTCGACCTGGTGCCGGAGACGACGGGATTTGTGCGTCGCGCCCTTCACTACTATGTCCCGTGCGTCGTCAGAGGCCGAATGGTGGCAGTGATCGGACTCGGTCGATCCTCAGACGGAGCGTTGCTTTCGTCAGAAGACGTTGAAATTCTGCGAACCGTTTCGGGTTACGTAGCGGTGGCGATCGAAAACAGCTTGCTCTACCAGGAGCAGACGGAGCGAGCCTCGGAGCTGAAACTCCTCAAAGAATTCAACGAGTCGATAATTGAGTCGATTAACGTCGGGCTGCTGGCCGTTGATCTCGATGGGCGCGTCACGCGTCTCAACCCGGCCTTGGAGGAAATTCTTGATGTGAGGCGATCTCAAGCCGTCGGCGCGTCGGTTGAGACCCTCTTCTCGGAAGACTTCGCAGACACTCTCTGGCAAGTGCTTGGTACTGACCGTTGGCGGCTGAAGGAAATACGCAACATCTACAAAATACACACTGCCACGCTCGCCGGCCAGACGCTGGTGCTCAACATTGCCATAGCTCCGCTCCACGACTCACAAGAACAGACCGGGGCACTCGTAGTTGTTGAGGATGTGACTGCCCGAATCAGGTTAGAGGAGCAGTTGCAGCAGCGTGAGAAACTCTCTTCGATCGGTTTATTGGCGGCAGGTGTCGCTCATGAAGTAAATACTCCGCTTACCGGCGTCTCGTCTTACACGCAGATGCTGCTGAGCATGTTGTCGGAAACCGATCCCAAGCATGCGTTGCTGCAGAAAGTGCGTCGCCAGGCTGAGCGGGCAACTAATATCGTCAACAACCTGCTGAATTTCTCTCGCACCGGAAGCGCAACCGAGTTTGTTGAAGTCGACATCACTCGCGTTCTCGACGACACCTTACAATTGCTCGAACCCCAGCTGCGTCGTAACCAGATCGAGATTGTCCGCGTTTATGAACCCGACTCACCCAAAGTCTTTGGCAATAGCGGCAAACTACAGCAGATTTTCACTAACCTCCTTCTCAATGCGCGCGATTCAATTCCCGAGGGCGGTCGCATTACTATCGCCACTAACACCGATGGTGACGATTCTCTGGTCATCGAGATAGCCGACACCGGTATTGGTATCGCCCCGGAGAATGTAGCGAAGATTTACGATCCGTTTTACACGACCAAGGGTGTGGGCCGCGGCACCGGCCTGGGCCTGGCGGTCTCATACGGCATTGTGCAAGAGCATTCTGGTCACATCGGCGTGGAAAGCACGCCTGGGCGAGGCACGACATTTCGCATTACTTTGCCTACGGTGCATAGTCGCGCACGACTACAGGCGGTTGGCGATTAAAACAAAACGATAAGGGCCTACGCGAGTCAGAACGAAACGGTGGTCCGTTTTCGAGTCTGGCTTTTTGTTTTAGTTCTAAACTCGCCTAAACTGACAAAAAAGACGCATGGCTAAAAGAGGATCAGTACTCGTTGTAGACGATGAAGAGATAATGCGCGACGTTCTCGAGACGCTGCTCTCTGCCGACGGCTACCGAGTGGATCTGGCAAAAACCGGTGAAGAAGGTTTCGAGTCATATGGACGACGGGGTTATGACGTTGTTCTTCTCGATGTCTCAATGCCAGGCATTGGAGGTCTGCGCGCGCTCGAAGAAATACTCAAACTCGATCCCGAAGCGGTGGTCGTAATGATTACAGCTTACGCAACCTTCGACACGGCCATCGCCGCCTGGGAGCGAGGCGCCTTCGGCTGCATTCGTAAGCCGTTTCAAAATGAGCAAATCACGGCCACCGTTGCTGCGGGAATAAAGCGCCGCCGGAAAGAGGAAGAGCGCCGAACGTTGCGACGTGCTATGAGCCGCGCAGTGGATCGGGGAGCAATCGTTGGTCGATCAGACCTGATGCAGGAAGTCTTTCGATTGGTGGAGCAGGTTGCTCCGGCTCGTTCAACGATTCTCATAACCGGCGAGAGCGGGACAGGCAAAGAGTTAATCGCCAAAGCGATTCACGAAGCGAGTCTGCGGGCCACCAAACCCTTCGTGACTGTCAACAGCTCGAACATTCCCTCGGAGTTGCTTGAGTCGGAGCTTTTTGGCCATACGCGCGGCGCTTTTACTGGCGCGGTCGCCGTTAAGAAAGGTCTGTTTGAGGTTGCCGATGGTGGATCGATTTTTCTCGACGAGATTGGCGACATTCCACCTGAAACTCAGGTGCGTCTCCTGCGCGTAATTCAGGAACGTGAATTCACTCCGCTCGGCGACACGACGCCCAGACGCGTGGACGTTCGGATCATCGCCGCGACCAACATCGACCTGCGGGAGGCCGTCAAGCAGGGATCTTTCCGTGAAGATCTCTACTACCGGCTTGCGGTTGTGCCCATCGAACTGCCGCCGCTGCGCGATCGGCGCGAAGATATCCTTACCCTCGCTCAGCATTTCATCAGAAAGTACAACGAAGAGAATGGACGCCAGGTGTCGGAGAATCTGGCGCCTGAGGTGCTCGCCCTGATGGAGGCCTATTCCTGGCCTGGCAATGTGCGCGAGTTGGAAAATTCAATTGAGCGCGCCGTTGTGATCGCTCCAGGAAATGAAATCACGCGCGAATGTTTACGACCGGAAATCAGCGATCCTCAATCGGTCGCGGTCAGCTCGCATGAAGGTTCAAGTATGAACGCTGTGCAGGATATTGGCCGGGGTGTGAACTTCTACGACGAGGTGCGCCGTTTCGAGATCGATCTGATCCGACGGGCCCTGGAGCGTACCGGAGGTCATCAGTCTCGCGCGGCACGACTGCTGGGGATGAACGCAACAACTCTCAACTCGAAGATCAAGACCTACAACCTCAACCTGCGAGCTTGATTTAGACGCGTAGTGATCAGAGCGCGATTCTCTAACCAGGAAAAAGGGCGATCCACGCGCGTCACACGAATCTGCACGAAAAGAAGCCCGGGTTTCGTGCTCCTTAGTGTTAGTTCGTGGATCGGTGGCTGACCATCGAAACAAGAAACCTTCAGAATGACACTACCCAGTAAAGCTGTTGAATATGTAACAGCGACGGGATAAGCTAACCAGCCAACTGAGTATCAATCCTGAAAACGGAGTCGTATTTAGTGCGAAGACGCGATCTTGATGGTTGTCCGATAGCCGGCGCGTTACAGATGGTCGGCGATAAATGGACGATGCTGATCGTTCGCGACCTGGCCAACGGGCCCAGACGCACAATGGAGCTCCACACCAACCTCGAACCGATCAGCAGCAGAACCCTCGTGGGCCGTTTGCGCGACATGGTTAAGGATCAAGTGTTGGAACGGACTGACTTTGGCGGCAACCCACCACACATTGAATATGCCCTGACCGAACGCGGACGATTGCTGCTACCGCTCCTCGAAGTTTTGCGGGATGTCGGGCAGTCTCTTGAATGCAACGAGTGTGAGGATCGAAAGCGACGACGTGGCGCTTACTGCGAAGTTTGCCCTCGTAATTTCAACCGGCCTCAAATACGTCCCGCCACGGCGCCGGCTCGTGCACCTCGACGCGAGCGAGATGATTCTATTGTTCTGCTGTAGAAAGTACTCTCAGAAGCTTGTGTGGCGACTGGGTAAAAGAGAAAGTCACTCAACTCACATAAGCTTGTGTCAGGAAGGGGGCATTCAAGTTTCACAAGCTTGTGTCGGGAAGGGGGCAAGCGCAGCGCGCCCCCGCTCAAGTCTCATTACAACTCAACTGCATCTGACACTGATTGGTTGGTGAATCTGAATCGTTTTTGTTACGGATCCTGAGCGGGGGCGCGCTTCGCTTGCCCCCTTCCCGACACAAGCTTAGGAAAGTTGCGCGACACTTCGCTGGCCATTTCCTGACACAAGCTTGGGAGTCCTCTTTTATTCTCTCAATTCAGGTTTGTTGGGAATGATTGCGCCATCTGGAGTGATGATGGCCTGGTGATCCGGCGTAACATGCTCGCCTTCAATTGTAACCTCGTCGCCAGTGGGCATCAGAACGGGAAGATGATCCAGAAACCTTTCGGAGTCGAGCGCAGCCATGCAACCCGTGCCAGCCGCAGTAACTGCCTGACGGTACACTGAATCCTGCACGTCGCCACTGGCAAAGACACCGGGGATATTAGTCGCAGTAGAGTGTCCCGAAGTCTTGATGTACCCGACTTCATCCATTTCAATCTGACCTTTGAACAGATCAGTATTTGGTTTATGACCTATCGCGACGAAAACACCAGCGCACGGAAAAATCTGCTCTGCGCCGGTTTCTACATTCCGCAATCGCACTCCGGTGACACCGTCTGCTGGTGTTCCGAGAATTTCCAGGACCTCAGTGTTCCAAATAAACTCGATCTTCTGGTTGCGAAATGCCTTCTCCTGCATGATCTTCGACGCGCGTAGTTTGTCTCTACGGTGCACGACGTACACCTTTGCTGCATAGCGAGTCAGGAACGTCGCTTCTTCCATAGCGGTATCGCCGCCACCCACTACCACGAGCACTTGGTTGCGGAACGCGGGCAGTGGTCCGTCGCACGTTGCACAGGCGGAGACGCCGTGGCCACCGAATCCATCAGGTACCTTCGCTTCGCCCGGGATTCCCAACCATTTCGCGGAAGCTCCGGTGGCGATTATCAACGTTTGGGTCTTGATGATCTTTGACTCGGTGTGAAGCGTAAACGGACGTTCATCGAGCTCGACTTCAGAAATCCAGGCTTCGAGAAACTCAGTGCCAAAACGCTCCGCCTGTTTCCGAAACTCCTGCATCAATGCCGGCCCCTGGATACCGTCCGCAAACCCCGGATAGTTTTCGACGTCGGTCGTGATCATTAACTGTCCACCGGGTGTCGTTTGCTTCTCTGCATCCGCCGGAGCATCGATCAAAAGGGGCCTGAGATTGGCGCGTGCCGAATAGACAGCCGCAGTCAGTCCAGCCGGACCGGATCCAATGATGACAACATCCCTGTGGAGCGTTTCTTTAGCCATGGAGTGTAGTCAGCTCTCCTCGCTTAACCTCAAATTTTGCCGCTAGATGCACAACAGTATAGCCTTTTCGGTTGAGCGTATAGTATAACTACTGATACTAAGGTAGTCGAACCCGAGGGCTTGCAGAGACTTACCAAAGCAGCTTGGCATCCGGGAGTTTGGGAAACTGTTGAAAGCAGCCGGCGATCCGCAGAGGATTGAAACGATAGGGGTGATTGGGGCAGGAACGATGGGCCACGGCATCGCCCAGGTTGCCGCGGCGGCTGACTACCGAGTCATCCTGCGCGATGTTGATCGCGACACCCTGGCTCATGGCATTAGGGCCATCGAACGCAACCTCGACAAGGGAATCCAGCTGGGCAAGCTTACGGAGGCCGATCGCGAAAAGACTCTTGGCCAGATCCACGGCACTACGCACTTAGAGACACTTTCCGACGCGGATTTGATCATTGAGGCTGTCCCGGAGCGAATGGAACTTAAACAAGAATTACTTCGCGAGATTGAAGCACTCACTGACCGTCAATACATCTTCGCGTCCAATACTTCGTCGCTCTCAATTACTGAGATTGCGAACGCGTCGCAGCGTCCCGATAAAGTGATCGGAATGCACTTCTTCAATCCGGTGCACGTGATGCGGCTGCTCGAGATTGTGGTCGGAAAAGCCACCAGCGATCAAACCGTGGAAACTGTGCGTGAAGTTGGTCGCCGGATGAGAAAAGAGCCGATAGTTGTTAACGACGTTCCCGGATTCGCATCCAGCCGTTTGGGCGTGGCGCTTGGTCTGGAAGCGATGCGCATGTTGGAGCAGGGAGTGGCAAGTGCGCCCGACATCGATAAAGCGATGGAGCTTGGCTACAACCATCCAGTTGGTCCCTTGAAGTTGACCGATATCGTCGGACTTGATGTTCGTCTTAATATCGCAGAGTATTTACACCGTACGCTCAGCTCCGAAACCTTTCGCCCGCCGGATGTATTGCGACGCATGGTTGAAGCAGGGAAATTAGGCAAGAAGAGTGGCGAAGGCTTTTATGACTGGAAAGATGAGAATGAAGCGGCGCGTTTGGCGCGTTCTTCCTGAGAATAGATTGCTACTGTGTTGCCACCAATGAGCACGCCCTCCAACAACGAAGACAGACGTTTCGCCCTGCGCATGTCGTTACGCCTGCCGATCGTCGTCTCCGGACGCGCGGAAGATGGATCGGCGTGGAGCGAACCGACTGAGACAGACGACATCTCGACTTCCGGAACCCTCTTTCACCTCAATCAGAAAGTTGCGCGCGGCGAGCGATTGTATCTGCGAGCTCACCGTCCGGACGGCGCGCCCATCGAAGTCACGGCATTGGTGGTTCGCGTGGCGCCGGCGATTTACGGCACGGCGCGGGTTGGAGTTCAAATTGCCGAGCCCACCGAGAACTGGCTGCGTTTATTTGTGTCGTGGGTAGCCGACGATCAACCGCCGCAGGTAGATGCTGCTGATCAGGAAAGCTCGACTTCGGAGTAGCGGATCAGTCCCGCCTATCTGTTTCCCCTCCACTTCCATTTGGTCGTTTGGCCATTGAGGAAAAATCAACTCTAGCAAGCAAGCTTGTGTTGAGAAGAGTGCAAGCGAAAGTCATTCAACTTACATAAGCCTGTGTCAGGAAGGGGGCAAGCGAAGCGCGCCCCCGCTGAGTTCGGTGCAGCTCAACAGTTACTGAGATCAAGCTTTCTCAGCTTGAATGATTGAAATGACTTCATGGGCATTGGAAGTTGAGCGGGGGCGCGCTTCGCTTGCCCCCTCCCAACACAAGCTTACCAGTCTTGGCTGGTTCCTATAAAAATGGTAATCAGCGCTCGCGTTGACGATTTATCCTCCAGCCCTTACGATTCCACTTCTCTTCAACAAAAGAATCAGGGAGTGAAACCAGATGTCGCAATCATTCGAGACACTTCTGCTTGAACGACGCGAGCGGATCGCAATCATCACCATCAATCGTCCTGATAAAAGAAACGCACTGAATATCAAAACCCGCGAGGAGGGCGCGGCGCTGCTGAATGAACTAAGAAATGACGACTCAGTGGGCGTCGTGGTCTTCACGGGAGCAGGTGACAAGTCGTTCGTCGCCGGCGCAGACATTGCCGAGTTTGCCGGTCGGACCGCGATTACGCAGCGCGATGTGATGACTCGCGCGTCTCTATTCACCGCGATAGACACCTTTCCCAAGCCGGTCATTGCCATGATCAATGGTTATTGCCTGGGCGGAGGATGCGAGCTGGCGCTGGCTTGCGATCTCAGAACCGCGAGTGAGACCGCTTCTTTTGGCCAACCGGAAATTAACCTGGGAATCATTCCCGGGGGCGGAGGCACCCAGCGCTTGACACGTCTGGTGGGCGAAGGTAAAGCCATGGAGTTGATTTTGACCGGCGACATCATCGACGCCAAAACCGCATTCGGCATTGGGCTGGTGAATCATGTGTTTCCGGCAGATCAACTCGAAGCGAAGACGATGGAAATTGCCAATCGCATCAGCACAAAGGGTCCTGTCGCGCTGAAGCTTGGCAAGGAGGCAGTCAAAACCGCGTCGCGCTCGTTGCTGGATGAAGGGTTGCGGAGGGAAATTGATCTGTTTGCGTTGTGCTTCTCGACGGAAGACAAGGACGAGGGAGTAAAAGCCTTTCTCGAAAAGCGGAAGCCGGTGTTTAAGGGACGGTAAGGAACAAGGCGATCAGTTGAGAATCATCTTGTCTATCGTAGGAGTTGTTCTTGCTGCCATTGGCGGTGTGATCGCTTATCGGGCACTATTCCTGGAACCTCCCGCTGCGTTCGTCGTCACAAATGAAAACGTGCGGGAATTACCGAATACTCTCCGCGTAGTCGGAGGATTACTGCTATTCTTCTTCGGCGCTGGCATCGCCTTCTTCGCGGCGCTAAAGAAGCGTTAGCTAGAATACGTTTTCCGTCTCGGTTGACCTTTGGCTCAACAGGTACGGCAAGCTCGGTACTTGGATAACTAGTCGAGACCACAGCCTACCGTGCTCGCGGTAATCGAACACTTCGATTCAGAATTACTCCGAATTCTGTTCCCGATTTCACGTCGGCTTCTTTCTCCTTTTCAAACACGCGTGCTCCGGTGCCCAGCCCGCCGCCGATAATTGCACCGATACCTGCACCTTTGCCGCCGCCCGCGATGGCGCCAATGATCGCTCCGGTCGCCGCGCCGCCGCCGATAAAGACCGCGTCTCGTTTCCGATTGCTCTTACCCTTAACAGTGCCTTCATTGTCGGCGTTGACGTCATCAGCCTGCAGACTGCTGAGCGAACCGTTGATCGCATACCGCTTGCCGTTCGGCAATTCGACCTGGTAAAAGGCCACCGTGATGTTTCCCGGAGATCGTCGAGCGGCACGTTTCACTGAAGACACCCGGCCCCAGATTTTGCTGCCCACCGGAATCACCTCAACCCCACCGCTGCCATGAACCGGCTCAGTTACGTTTGTCGAAAAGCGGTCACCCACGCGCGCTTCACCGGAGTTCAGGCGGTCGTTAAGACGAACCCGGATCACTGTATTTGCGGCCACCGTGTAAAGCGGCACCGGCCGTCGTTTGCTCTTTTGGGGAGCACCAAACGTGGAAACTGTGTTGCCGGCGATAAATGCGAGCAGAACGAGGAAATAGGTAGCGCGCCACAATGCTCTGTGATTTGTGTTCATAGTTCTTCAATTCCTCCAGGTTTGCTTCGTCATCTCGGGCGACAGCATTGCTGCCGCTCTCGGCAGGCGTCATTAAACGACATCTGAAACGACTGCCTATTTCATTAAAGAGAAATGACTGTGGTGCGTAACTAAATACGCGCTTTCAGTGGTGTTTGCAAGTGAATGAGAAAGAAGTTATTCGAGCTGGGAAGAATCGCCGGGTGGGAAAGGTTCATTGACATTATTGCAGAGCCCTTCTGATTCTGCGTGGTTGGATTTACTCGTGGCCAAATTGTGGCCGCTCGAGCGCTACTGGTTCAGTTTCGTTTTGGATTCTCTTATTCACACCGTGGCTTCAGCCCCTCGGTGAGCACCTCAAAACCGGCCAATGGAGAGTGGCCGGGACTCGTGTTTTTTACGCTTTCATCAGCCTCTTGTCTACTCGATTCTGATTAGAGCGTCCGGGCAATGGTTCTTCTTTTCTCTTCATAACTAGGTCCAGCAGTAGAGGCTGTGGGAACTGTGGGAAACTCGGCGGTCTTTTGCCGAGTTTTCCAAGCGCGGTGGGAACGGTGGAAAACATGCAGTTCGTTTTCCACGGTTTCCACGGCGCGGCAGTTTCCATAGCCTTGGGGTCGAAAAGGCACTTTCTGCAAAGTTTGGTAAAAAAGTTGGGCCACATTCTGCTTCCGCCGAGTTTTTCGCAGCCGCCGAATGGTATGGCCTGACAAAGATTGCCGATCTGCGTGCCGGCCCGACTGGCGCGCTGCAGCAGTTGCAGCGTGGAAAGTGGGGTGCGTGGTGAACGATCAGTTTCCTGAATGCGATGCCAGCCACGTTTCTGGCGCAGATGTTCGCGCAACAGTTGGCCCGTGTGGGGATGGAGCAAACGAACATTCAGACCATCCCATTGCACAGGCAGACGGCGCCCGATCCAGCCTGGTGGCGCGCTGTAATAAGCCGCTTCCACTTCCACACAACCGTCCAGATGCACCACCCGCTGGCCGTATTGATAGAAACGAAAAGGCTCGAGTGGCAGTGGCAACAGGTGCGGTCGCTCTTCCGCGAACATGGCGGCCACTTGCCGTTTGGTAGTGCCGTGAATGCGCGTATCAGCCCAGTGTGTCTCCCAACGGTCGAGGTAAGCTTGTGCTTCCTCCAGAGACTCAAAGCGTTGCCCTTTGAGTGGTGTTTTCTGCGCATGGCCCACCCCGGCTTCAACCTTGCCTTTGCGATCCGGATCGCGCACGCGGCAGGGCATAGCTACCGCCCCATAGTGGGCCAACAGATCGCGATAGAGGGGATTGAGCGTGGGCTCGTAGATATCCGGGGCGAGCACGCCTTCCCGCAGATTGTCGAGGACGACGATGCGCACGCTGCCACCGAGCCGGCGAAAGGCTTGCTCATGTAGTTCGGCCCAGGTGCGAGAGTTGGAGCGGAAGACCAGCAGCCGCACTGCTTTGCGACTGCAGCCGAGGGTCATGACAAACAATCGCGTGCGCCGGTACTTCGCGCTTTGGGGATCACGCACCCAGGGGCCAGTGCCGTAATCAACCTGAGCTTCCTCACCGGGCTCGGTGATGATCACGGCCCGGGCTTGCTTTACCTCACTGGGGTGCAGTTTGTTTACGAAGCGCCTGACACTGTGATAGCCGTGGGCAAAGCCCTGCTCGCTGACCAGGTCCTGCCAGATGGCCATCGCATTGCGGCCACGTTGCACGCCTAGTTCGATCAGGTCGCGATACGGCTCACAGTGGCTCAGGGTGCGCGCTTTGGCGGGGTTAGCTGACTCTTTAGCGGAACCAGAGTCGGTGGTCACCTGTATGGCCGGTTTTGAAACTTCCGGAGTGGCAGACGCCGAATTGTCCCCTTTTGCTGGGGCAAAGTCGGTGATCACTTGTATGGCCGGTTTTGCCCTGCGTCCCCAGCCACCCGGCCGTCGCACATTGATCCCGGCGTCCTTTAGATAAGCGCTGGCTGTCTCGCGGCGCACACCGGTGGCCTGCTCGATCCGGCGCAAGGACCAGCCCAGTCGTCCTAAGGCTAATATTTGTTGGCGTTTATCGTCGCTCAATACGTTGCTCATGGCGCTGGAGGCTACAATGCCTCGCGGCGACGTCAACGTCCCTAGCGACTACTTCTCATTGGCCGGTTTTGAGGTGATCATGGATGGCCGCTTTTGGGTGCGCACCGAGGTCAGCCCGGTGGAAAAGCGTGATTCATATACCAGGAACCCCGATCTTGTTTGGCACCGGGCTGAAGCCACGGTGTGAATAAGAGAAACCCAATCCAGATTGCACCAGTATTGCTCGAGCTACGTGGCTTGACGCTTTTCGGAACGCTGGGCTACCCTGCATCAAGGATTTACGAAATCGAAAAATCTTTCAAATGGGGCCGTAGCTCAGCTGGGAGAGCGCATGACTGGCAGTCATGAGGTCAGGGGTTCGATCCCCCTCGGCTCCACCAATCCTATCAGGCATCTACAGCAACAATCGTCGCGGCTTTCTTTTCTCTTGTGGCCAAATTGTGGCCAAGGAGAGCTGCTTGCACCGCCGCGCGCTTGTTTAGCTCTGTCGCTCTAACGTAACGTTGTGTCGTTTTAACGCTTTGTGACCCATCAGTGAGGCGATGGTGAAACATCAAAGCTAGCCTCTCCAAACGGATTCGTCATAGCTTCGTAGCAAGACTCAAAAAGTCTTCCTCTTCATTTCAATTTTTCGCCTCTCACTCCGAAACAGCGATCGAATTGAGAACCAACGTGCTTCTGCAAGAAGTCACTGAGACGCATCATCTTCTTCTTCGGGCTCACTTTCTTCTAATTCGTCTTCGTCGGGTAGCAGCTCAATTTGTACACAAGGATTCAAAGAGATCCGTTGACCGAGATTGTTGATGATCCCGAGCCCTTTGAATACACTTCGAAAGTTATCTGTCGCCCTCACAATTAGAGGACCAGTGGAGATTGGGGCCTGTCAGTGTTTCACTCCAGGAGACCGAAAGGAGGACTACGTAAAATCGTGATACTGTTCATGAATTCTGGCTACTGTAAACACTCTTGCGCCATCTCTCATTTTATCGGTAATCCGGTAAACGATTGCATTGACGTTTAAGATCCTGTCTCGCTCAACGAGCTCTCCCTCTATCATGTCAATTGAAATCTGGTTTGTATCGTCAGGCACATCTCGAAAAGTTCCGTGCCAAGGTCCGCCTTCAAGGTAAGCCTTCAAAATGTTCGCCGCCTTTTTTCTTCGCGCTCTGATCGAATCGTTGCTGATTAAAGTATTCAGACCGTTTAAAGCGATCTGAATACTGTATCAGTCGAATTGCCTTAAACATTGACTTGTCGACAGTTTGATCTTGTCTGCCCAAGGGGATGGCAGCAGCTACCGACGACCTGTGAGTGGCAGTCCAAAAGGGCTCGGCGTTTGCAATAAGCAGCTTCTGTCCTGTAGATCCTCCACCCGTTCACTTATCCATATTCTTCTTGTTTTCCTCGCATACCGCAGCAAGTTTGAACTCGGAAACAGGATTATCAATGGTCTTCCAACCGCTTTCTTCGGGCAAGTCGTCTTTTAGAACCAGCGTTGCCGTTTTTCCTGTGCTTATTACTTGAGGGGTCATCTCCAGCAGGCGATATTGCTTTTTGTCACAGTCAATTTCCTCCAGAGTCGTATATATCCTGTCCAACTCTTTCATGACAACCTTTACCCAAGCCTGTCTGACCGGCAGGTGGGTCGTTTTGAGTTTGTAATAATACTTCGCGCTTTGTTCGGGAACAGTAAACTCTTTCCATGGAGGCGTCGCCCGATCGAGCTGCTTTTGAGCGTGGTTTGGATCTGCCTGCGACAGAATGACGAAGGAGTTAACAAACTTTCGCGCTGTCTCGGACAATACACCGCTTGAACTAGGCAGATATTCCCGAGGAGTTTCATCTATCGTTAATAACTGATAGAAATGGGGTAAGGCCCAGTATGCCCTGAGGAAAACTTGGCTAGAATTACCTGCATAAGCTATTTCTCTACCCGGATACCCATCAAGCGACAAACTCCTTTCTCCAGTTACCCGCAAGCCATCGACCGACTGTATAAGCCTACCGCGCGCAAATTTGAAGATCGTCTCCGGATTCGCGTCCTCCATCATTTTCGCGAGTTCTGTGGGGTATGTTGTGCACACTACGAAATAAGACTCACGACCAATCTCAGAACTGACAGTAGTAACTGCGACCGAATAGGATCCCAGCTGCTCCGTCCGTTGCTGCTCTTTAATTTCGCCCGGCATTAGGACACGAAACCCGGCATCGCGAGGCTCTATTGCCGAGGCGACGGGGCGGACCGGGGAGCGTGCGGATACGACGTAAGCTGAGCAAACGGCACTGATGATATTCCAATTGTTGGTTCCCGCCGTTGTTCTGGTCCACTTGCCCATATATTCTGACGGAAACTGATAAACCGCATTACCCTGCGCATCATTGAGCCATACGCTTAAGTCACGGATTTTGTGCTGTTCGCAATCGACCTCGATCAGGGTTTTCTCAAAGACAACTTCTCGCGCTTTTATCAAGCCAAGGATTCCGGAAATGCTCTTAAAGTCCTCCTGTTTGGCCAGTCTGCCTTCTTCTGTATCAAGCCGTGCAACGCGTTTTTCAAACGCTCTGAGCGTTCCAGCGTTTGTTTGTTCGATGTGGTTCATATCGACCAAGAACTCATATGACTTCACCCGCGTTACTAGCTTCCAATCTGCGTTAATTGCCTTAGTTTGTGTGTTACCGACCATGAGCGCTGAGGGTAGACATACCGCAGCAGTAAGCAGCTTTAACAGAAATGCGCTGATCTTGACTTGCCAACTTTTCATGAGGGAGACCTCAGTTAATCGCCGATTTCAACCACGTCGTAAACAAACATTTTAAGGAGTTAGTCGAGAAGTAATAAACCCAATTGTTCAAACTGTTCAGAACTCGGGAGTAGATCGCGTCATCTACTTAAAAGGCGTAATTGAGTACTCTATCAATCTCATAGTTACGCAAATCTCCTCGCGAAATTTGAGCAGTTTCCGTCAGCCTCTCATTTTGCTAGCAAGAATCGACAAACTACAGCCTACTGGCAAACTCGACCATAAGCCGGGCGATTGCCTTTTTCCTGGGCTTGCTTCTGCGTCATATATTCGCCTCGCTTTGTGGCTCCGTACCATCTCGTTCCGGGGCAGTGGTAAACGCCTGACGGGGTGTTGACCCACACTTTGATGTCAGGATTACCGGCAAGCTGATGCGGGGCCGTGGCGTATTGTCGTAATGAAACCTGCGCCGCAGAGGCGCACACAAGCAAGGCTATTGCCAAGGACAAAGCAGCTAGAATTCTGGGTATTTTAGCGATCATGTCGGTTGGGTGAAGTAATTCATGACTCGTCCTGAAAGCTTGTCTAATGCCTTCGATTCGCGCGAATGATCTCGAGATTTTTACGATATATCTCTTCGTTTGGGGCAAGTCTCACGGCCAGCTCAACCTCTTTCTCCGCTTCCCCATACTTCTGTCTAGCATTTAGAACAGTTCCCAGGTTGTGATGATAAAGAGCATTATCCGTATCAAGCCTCACTGCCTCGCGGAATGCGGCTTCGGCCTCAGCAATTTTTTGCTGGCTAAAGAGCTTCATACCTTCTTGGTTGTAGCCTTCCGCATTGAGAATTGGCACTGACGATTGCGCCGCAGGCTGTGTAATCGAGGAGCTTTTTTTGGCGGATTGCTCGCGTGTCTGCTCTTGAGGTTGTTGGGCCCTTTCCGCTCCCTTTTTATCCTCGTTTGCTTTCGAATACGCTTCAACGAACTCGCGTGCGAAGTTGCTACGCGGTTTTCGCTCGAATCGCCACTTGCGTGAGTCTTTGAAGCTCATCATCACACGAAACCGGTTCTGACCAATCCGCTTAAAGACATGGCCAATACCCGTCTCTACCTTTCTGTAGAACGGACTGGTTGTCGTTGTACTAGTGGTATTGCCAGAGTACGTGCCGTTTATTGTCGTGGAGTTACCGTATGTAGAAGCGTGGCCGCTCAGGTAGCCGCTGTCTTGACTCGTTGTTGTGCTTGACACTCCAGCCAAGAAGGTCTCGGAGTCGGTGTTGAAGACTAAAAACACTTCCGCGTCCTCTGGCTTGTCACAGATAATCAAGTTAGGAAGTTTCTTCTGAATATCTTTGGCTATTTTTTGGTGAAGTTCAAAATCCATACCTGTATTAATATAGATTTTGCTAATAGCATTGAGTTCAGATGGCTCACCATACTCGATAACCGGACTCTGTGCCGATGCTGTCACGGTACCAATCAAAATCAGAAGTATCAGAAGAGTTTTTTTCACAGATAGCTCCTTTGAGAAAACCAGAGTGCTGGACGCGCTAAGCATCCGCAGAACCCCACATTGACGACGGTTATGTAACGGATTACTTTTAGCAGCGTCTTCTCCTTTGGGTCGGCCTATGGGCTCGTGCTTTTGGTGAGGCGTCCGGGGGCAACGGCTCCATCGTACTGCGCCTGACTCGTGGACTCCTCTTTCTAGGTTGGAAATGATCGGGCCGTTGAACTGGTGAGTAGGGATCTGGATACGGCTGAGAGTAGCCAAAAGCAGTATAGAGTTTGGTCGGGCCGTCAGGCAAGGCTTTTCTAAAATGCCTGTCAAAGAGACAGTCTTTTGCCCACCAACTGTCCAAGACGATTCATTGCTAGCACGTGCTGAGAGAAACAATTCACCTTTAAGCGCTTTTGGGGTGAACAGCCTTTCGGCGAAAATGCCGGGAGAGTCGCTCAAATGCTTCCGCCTCGCCATGGTTGAGCCAAACGTGTGGCCAAGTTGGGGCCGGATGCGGCAACATGCGACCGGATACGATTGAGTAATGCAATGTAACGAAACGGGAAAACCCTAGTAAATCCGTGCTGGCTGCAACCTGTTTTAATTGTTTTGGTTTTAGAAAATCGCTTGCTTCGAACTGGCAGTCATGAGGTCAGGGGTTCGATCCCCCTCGGCTCCACCAATAAGATCAACGTTTAGGGCCACCCTAGAGTGGCCCTTCTCATTTTTGTGTACCTAAAGTGTGCCAGAGTCTTTACCGTGAGTAGTTTCATCCGTGCAGGATGAACTCCAGTTTGTCGGATGCCGCTTGTTGCATGCAATCGCTGCGAACGAGCACCCTAAGACTCTTAATACTTACTCTCACGTTCTGCCTTCGGATCAGGCTGGAAAATAGCCCTCAACCAACTATGGAAACCGCCGCGGATTTTCTTTTCTCAGCAGGTTCTTCCTGTTCAGCCTGCAGACTTCGCACGTTTTCGACCCCTTCCTCAGTGACATCCAACGGTGCGGTTGCTTGCGCTGCGACGACAAGTTGACTAGGAATATCTTCAAGTTTGCTTAGCATTTGCTCTTCTTGTGTCGCTTGCTCCTGAGCCCCGAAACTGATTCTTTCGAGTTCTTCCACGGCGTAACGCTCGCGCAGACAAGTTTCTTCCAGCAAGGATTGATCAATGTCCGTTCGCTGGCAAATTTCCGGTTCCAACCATAAGTTCTGCGCTGAGGCTGACCGGAGACTATCGTCCGTTGCTCGTTGTATTTCCAGAACCCGCAGATCTTCTTCAAGTGCTCTGTGAAGTGAGGCTTCTACCTCAGCGCGGCGGTGAGCGACGTCTTCAGTCAGGCGCTCGAGGTCGGCCGTCTCCAGGAGCAACTGCTCCTGTTCTGCGCGGCTTCTGCTTCCCTAAGTTGGCGCCCCGCTTCGATGCGGAGGCGCTGAGCTTCAGCTTGACGAGCCTCTACCGCTGCCTCAAATTCTGCTTTCTCTTCGTCCAACCGTCGCATCTGGGCCGCAGTCTTGTGACGCATCTGCACGGTTGCTTGTTGCATTTCCAGAAGCCGCAGATCTTCTTCATTGGCTTGGTGAAGAGAGGCTTCCACCTCAGCGCGGCGATGAGCTACCTCTTCAGTCACGCGTTCGAGGTCGGCCGTCTCCAGGAAAAACTGCTCCTGTTCTGCACGGCTTCTGCTTTTTGCTTCGCTGAGTTGGCGCTCCGTTTCGATGCGGAGGCGCTCGGCTTCCACCTGACGAGCCTCAACCGCTGCCGCAAGTTCTGCTTTCTCTTCGTCAAGCCGGCGTATCTGGCTCTCAGTCTCGAGACGTACTTCCTCCATTCCGGCTCGTCGAGCCTGTACCGCTGCTTCTAGTTCTGCTTTCTCTTCATCAAACCGTCGTATCTGGGCCCGAGTCTCGAGACGCACTTCTCCAAGTGCGGCTCGTCGAGCTTCTATCGCTGCCGCAAGTTCTGCTTTCTCTTCATCGAGCCGATGTATCTGGCTCTCAGTCTCGAGACGGACTTCCTCCATTCCGACTCGTCGAGCCTCTACCGTTGCTTCTAGTTCTGCTTTCTCTTCGTCAAATCGTCGAATCTGGGCCTCAGTCTCAACACGCAATTCCTCAGCAGCAGTTCGTCGAGCCTTCTTCGCTGCCTTCAGTTCTGCTGTCTCTTCGTCAAACCGTCGTATCTGGTCCTGAGTCTCGAGACGCACTTCCTCAACTCCAGCGCGTCGAGCCTCTACCGCTGCCTTCAGTTCTGCTGTCTCTTCGTCAAACCGTCGTGTCTGGTCCTGAGTCTCGAGACGCACTTCTCCAAGTGCAGCTCGTCGAGCTTCTAACGCTGCCTCCAGTTCTGCTGTCTCTTCGTCAAACCGTCGTGTCTGGTCCTGAGTCTCGAGACGCACTTCTCCAAGTGCAGCTCGTCGAGCTTCTAACGCTGCCTCCAGGTCTGCTGTCTCTTCGTCAAACCGTCGTATCTGGGCCTCAGTCTCGAGACGCACTTCTCCAAGTGCAGCTCGTCGAGCTTCTAACGCTGCCTCCAGTTCTGCTGTCTCTTCGTCAAATCGTCGAATCTGGGTTTCACTCTCAAGACGCAATTCCTCAGCAGCAACGCGTCGAGCCTTTAATGCTGCCTCTAGTTCTGCTTTCTCTTCGTCGAGCTGTCGTAGCTGGGCAGCAGTCTCGAGACGCAGTTCCTCAACTCCAGCACGTTGTTGGGCGACAACTTCCAGGTCTTGCTGAAACGAGTCCACCTCGCTGCGCAAGAGGGCCAGTTCTTTTTCACGTTGTTCTTCTAATTCTCGGAGAGCCCGTTCAGCTTCAGCGCATCGCGCCGCATACACTTCTGCTCGCTGTGCGGCTTCCAACTCGATTCTCTTCCGAGTCAGCTCTTCAGCCTCGAGCAGCCTTTGCTGAAGCTCCTGCATCGCCTTTTGCACCAACGCGCTTCTCTTCAGCGACAGGTCTTCAGCGTCGAACAGCCGGTGCTTCAGCTCCCGCATTGCCTTGTGAACCGCCTCCTCTTCGAGGCAGATAATTGATGCTCTTACTGCTGTTGCTTCACTCATAGGTTTTGCCACCATCCGTTCTTCAATGGTGAGGTTCTGAAATGGGGTTTTCTGGAAGGCTACGGTCGTAAGGGATGATTCAACCACTTCGGCACCCTCGAAATTTAACTCTTCTTCCAGAAGAGCGCCTAAATTAGCTACTACCGGCCCACTGATTTGCGCGAGTGCTTGCTCCGCTGCGTGACGAACTTCCGGGGCATCATCCAAAAGCGCCTCTACGAGAGACAGAATCCCGCGTGGGCTAGCTATTAGACCAAGCGCGCGGGCGGCCAATGCTCTTTCGTTTGGCAGCCCGGTGGTACCCAGCTCTCGCATTGCGTCGTCAAGATAACCGTGGTCCAAAAAAAGTCGGCGAGCCTGCTCCCTTTCCTCAATGTTGGCGCGAGAAAGGGATGCCAGTAGTTCATCGGCTACGGCTTTTCGAATGCTCTTATCTGTCGAGGAAACGATTTCGATTTCTTGGGAGCGTCCCGCAAGGAGATCTCTGACCGTCTGAGTGGCTTCGTCGAGTGTCTTAACCCCTAATGAGTCGTCGCGACCGGCTCGAGAGGGAGCCTCGCCAGTGTTTCCAGGCATCTCGAGGATGACATTGGCAGTCGGCTGCCTATTCAGTATCGTTGTTGAGTCGAAGGCGAGATTTTTGGGAGCCACTGGTCAAAGCCCCTTTCGAAAACGGCTCTTTCGCCATTTCTGCTCTTAGTTGACCTTCCCACTCAATAGATCTGTTAATGGTAACGAGGGTGGTCGGGAGCCTTTGCCGCAAGGCTTGGAGCAGCTACTGTGGGAGCGGATCGGAGCGCCCAGATCCGGTCGGGGAACCTACTATTGCTCTCTTATAACAGCTAGAGGCCTTTTTAAACAAGTTTTTTCTCACGGCCCTGAATAGGTGTAAACAGATGGACTCGTAGGTGTGTGGGTTTGTTGTAGCCAAATTGTGTCCGGATGCCTCAACTAACGACCGCTAGGAGAGCGTTACCGAATGTAAGGAAACGGGTAACCCTTAAAAGTTCTTGCTGGCTGCAACCTATTCAATTGTTTCGGTTTAAGAGAATCGTTTGGATAGAACTGGCAGTCATGAGGTCAGGGGTTCGATCCCCCTCGGCCCTGGTCGGGAGGAGGATCTTGCTGAGGCGTGGGCGTTGTCGAGGGCGGTCGTGGCGGAGGCTCTGGTTGCCCGCTCAATTGCGTCAGCATTGACAACAAAACGAGTAAGGCAAGCCGGACTTTTTTACCCATAACTGCGCTGAGGGATCGTCATACTCCCATCGAGGTCCGACTTCGGGAGGCCAGGTGGATACCATACTCTGCAGAATTCCGCAGCAAAGTTAGTTACAGTCTGCCGCTCAAGGAAAACGTTCCGGGCAGGTTGATGGGCGCCAGCTTCTTTCTCGCAAGGGCGAGATTTTCATACTCCAGTACGCCTTCCAGTTCGCAGGCCCCCGTTTGGGCGTGGGTGATGGCGCCGGCCTGCACCTTCAGAATACAGCCCTTCAACTTGAAGAGAAGGCGGAGGGTAAATTCGAGCCTCTTGACGGGAGCGTTCGCAATCCGCGCCTCGATGTAGGGACGGTGTTCAGCGTTGATGGTGTGTTCTGCCAGACCAACGTACATTGTTGCTTCGGGGTTCCTTCTGGATTCTTCAATGACTGTCTGAAGCTCACCACACTTCTTCCAGTAGAAGAGCAACAGATCTGGGATTTCAAGGTCAAGCAATTCTCCGACTTTCGAAGCCAGATCGGGCAATGCCGCCCACTTGATTCCCTTAGCCTCCTGGTCTAAGCGGGCGCGAAATTCCTTCCATTGTTCGCCGGATCGATTTGTGACGTTCTCTTCGGGAGACGAAAGAACCCGGCGCAGTGAAGTGGGTGACTCAGTCATTTGCTCTCCTTACAAATTGTATGAGGTTCGGTTCATCGGTATGAATCTCACATTTGCCCTCATCGATCCTGGAGTTGAGGACTAGTTGAAAGTCGATCGCCAACGCCTTTCGTCCTTCATTCACGGTCGAAGTTCCAAAGTCTGCCTGGGCATGGAGGGTCGGTCTCGGCGGAAAGGCCCATTTGATTACACGGTACCCGACGAAAAGCGCGAGCAGAATCGCAATTAGCACCGCCGGCAAAATGATCATCCAGGGAAGTCCATCCTGATCTCGTCCAGGGGGAGGTGGTGTGCTTGGCGGTGTCGGGATCGGTGTTGGGACAAAGTGTTCCGTCGCAGTGGGCGACGGACTAGCGTCTGGACTGGGACTTGGTGACGGACTCGGTGATGGTGACAGACTCGGTGACGGACTCGGTGACGGTGTTGGAGGCGGAGAGACCGGCGGACGAGTGGGAGACGGAGTTGCCGGCGTCACGGGTGGAGGCGTGGGTGGTGGTGTTTGATTCGAGTTGTCAGGCGGTATTGGTTTGATTGGGTCTGTTACTTGGATTCGTGTTGCCAGAACTCTGCTATTCGCGCCAGGAATCCGGTATTCCGCACGAACGGCGAAAGTTCTGGCGGATTGGTAGGTGTGCTCTGCTTTTGGGCTTGGATTCCATTCGGTTTGTCGTCCATCGCCAAAATTGAAACGGTACTCAAACCTCGCAGTTGCCGATCTAAGCAGCTCCGCGGCGACTCGATTCCGAGACCTCACAGTAAAGGTGACCGTCTCTCCCACTTTGGCCGGGTTCGGAGTCGCAGAAAGAACGGCACCCGGCAGTGGTGGCGTCGTTGGCCTGACTTGAACTAGTCCCGTATTTGGTCTTGGTTTGGGAACTGTCCTCTGTTGCCGATTGGTAGTTGGTCTGGGCGAAGGTGAACGGACCTGGGTCGGGCGCGTGCCTGGCGCGGACATCACAGAACTAATCTCGCTCGGGGCGTTTGCAAGAGAGATAAAGATACCAACCAGAGCGGTGGCGAGATGGTAACGTCGTAGCCTCATGACTCTATGGTTCGTTTGTCTTGGATCGTTGAGACACCAGGACGGCGGTTGTCAGAACGTCTCGAGATCTTCACCGCCGTCGGCCCGTTCAGCAAATCCTTGAATTTGCCGATGTCGTTTTTGATGGCCCGAACGATCTCGCCCATTTTCGGATCCACGGTAGCGATAAACCTCTCTCGCCCGATCTCAACCACCTCTTTAACGAACGAAAACCAGGGCTCCTTATTTTTTGTTGGCTCCTTCAAGTCGGTCAGCTTTGTGTAAAGATTCAGGAGCGCAGCCTTGGCGGAGACTTCCGTTTTCTCAGTGACGCCGTCGTAGATTGCTTCGGTGAACTTACCGAGCAGCTTGCCGCCTTTCACCTTTACGGCGGAAGACTTCTTGAGAACGTCTTTCAGCGGTAGGAAGTGGCTCGAGAGCTGGTTCCAGGGTGTGAAGCTCGCAGACCACTTCTCCGGGCGACGGAACAGAGTCAAGTTCCTTACGATCGTCTCACCATCAGTTACGAGGAAGACTCCGGATTTGCGCATGCGGTAGCGTGACGGGGTTACTTCGCAGAAGAGTTGCTTCTCCTGAGGAAAGGCTGGAACGGCAAATGTGCGAGCCGGAGGAAAGTCCTCCGTCGCGCCGCCGATTGTCTTGTTGTCCGCAACCCTGACGAATCCGACTTTCACCTTCGATTCGTTGACAGGCCGACCTCTCACGTCTATCAGGCTGAGTTTAAAGAATCCCTCATTGCTCATCAGGCTCACTCCTCTCGTTGTTAACCGAATTTTTCAAAACGCAATTGATGACTCTGTTCTGACCTAAAATCATGGTTCGATTGGTCTCGGGTCGGTGGGACGCCACGGTATCGGTGGCGGCTGGTTGAGAATCTCCGGGTGATCCACGCTCACACCCGCAAAACCCAGGTCGGGCCATGTCAGTTCGCTCGCGTAGTAGGTTGAGGCCGACACGTTGACGAACGCTGCATAGATGTTGCGCCGCAACTCCAGCGAGCTCGAACGGAGCTTCTCGAGGATCTCTCGCCGTTCGGCGATCGACCGATGCGAGAAACTCTGGAAACTGCCGCCGATAGTGAGACCAAACGTAGTTTCGGCGATGAGTAGTGCGAGGAGAAACTGCTCGCGTTGAGCTGGCCGTTGGTAGTTCAGGAAATCGTCAACGGTCTCGATGAACTTCGGCGCTTTGAGCAGGAAGTTCTCACCCAGCACAGCCTCGGCGACGGCGAAGAGGATCAGGGCAGTCTTCTTGTTAAGACAGTCGAACGTGGTCTTCGTGACCTCGCTGCGCTGCTTCGGATTTGCCGAAGCGTTGAGTGCCGAACTTAGTATCCCGGCCATGGCAGTGCACCTCCTTGCTGGTGATTTAGATTAAATGGTTTCTGGTTCTGCTCGCAGATTTCGCGCGCTCCCCATAGCGCCAGCGAATAGATTGTCACCTGCGGGTTAGCACCCAGGGAGGTCGGAAACAGAGAACCGTCCACGATCCAGAGGTTTTTCTTACCCTTGAACGTGAAGTCGTTGTTAACGCAACGGCGCTTGTCGTCCTTGTTCATCTGACAGCCGCCCATAACGTGAACTGTAAAGATCGTCGCGCGTTGCGGCTCGGTGAAGTCGATCTTCCTGATTTCATCGAAGGTGTCGCCGGGCTTAACCTCCAGCGGCGGGTTGCGCATGATGTAGACGGATGTCGCGCCGGCGGCGAGGTGAATCCTGGTCATCATTACCAGGCTCTCCTGCATCGGTTTCACGTTGGCCCTGGGTATCTTGTAGTTCAACTCTGGGTCACCGTTTTCGTCCAATTCGACCGTGCCATACTTTTCTTTGTCGTCGAATCCGGTTGTGTGATGAGCGTAGGAGATCGCGCCGGTTTGATAGTAGTCGCGCATGACGCGATGTAACTCATCGCCGTGTTGGAGTGTCGCGGAGGCGGAAAGAACCGGGAAGAAAGAACCAGTTTCAATCAGGTAACCCGTCGGGCCGGACGCGAATTTCGGCGTCCACATATTGTCGGGCACGCCGTAAGCGGGCAGAGTGTTATCGGGATACTTGCCAATCGTGATTGTGACGGGGTGGATGTGCGTAAACTTGCCTACGCGCTTGTCCAGGTCAAGCTGGGAACGCATGAGAACACTGGGCGTGCCGATTGAGCCGGCCGCTAGCACTACGCCTTTCGTGGGTTTGACGACCAGCTTGCGTTGCGTTGGGCGGGTCTTGCGGTCTATGAAATGGGCACGCACTTCAACAATGCGATCGGCGCTCGTTACCAGCCGGTCAACTTTCGTGTCTGTGTAAATGTTAGCGCCCAACGCGACCGCGTCCGGCAGCCACTTCACGAAGCCGCTCATCTTGCGATCATATGGACAACCTACACCGCAGCTCCCACACTCGCGGCACTTGTGTGTGTTGTTAGGCAAGTTCTCGTGAGGGAGATCGTGTCGGGCGCACCCCAGCATAAACTTGCGTGCGGAGGTGTTGTATTTGTCGTTGCGAACGATGGGCAGGTAGTTCACCACCTCGCGCAGGTATGGCTCGAGGTTCTGTCGCGTGAAAGGCAACCCGCGCTTCTGCCACTCGTCCAAAGTCTCGCGACGAGGTGGCAGACACGCTGACCAGTTCACGGCAGTGCCGCCGCCGAGGCAGCGTCCCTGCAACACCTTGACGCCTCCATTCGCAGTAAGCCGTGAGGCCCCTTCCTGGTACAGCAGTTTGTACATCTCGACCTCGCGCTCGTTAAGCATCTTGCGCTCCTGCCCGGGCGCGGGGCCTTTCTCCTTGGGAATGTTCGGCCCTTCCTCAAGCACGAGGACATCAAAACCAGCCTCGGCCAGTTTGAGAGCGCACACGCCACCCGCAGCTCCCGAACCGATAATGCAAAAATCAGGCGTCAGCGTTTGATCCTGTGCGACGTTGCGACCTTCAACAATCGCGCCTGCCATTGGTCTGTCTCCTTCTTTGATGAAATGGTGGGGATACGCCCCGCAAGTGAACCTTAGGCTTTAACTCGGCTTTTCTCTCAATACTTTCGAGTTGGATTTTGCTGGAGATCTTGCGTGAGGGGGAGGAGCGCTCATAAAGGAAACTCCTTCAGAGGTAATGAATCGTTCAACAAGAGAATTTACGCGAGGACGAGAACGCGCATACCTTATTCCGTTCCGGATTTGACTGTCAAATAAAGTCGCCCGTCGCGAAAGAAGGCGCCTCAGATTAACCGCCAAGACGCCAAGAACGCCAAGTGTGCCAAGTAGAATAGAGAAGTAGATTGCTTCTTACCCCTTGGCGTTTCTTGGCGCCCTTGGCGTCTTGGCGGTTAATCTGAGGCACCTTCCCGACTGCGGCATCCATCGCTACGTAGCGCTTAAACAGGCATCTCTTCTCGGTGTGCCAACTCGACGAAACTTGGCTATACTCACCAACACGCTCGCATTAGATTTAGACAGAAATTCTGAGATATCAGTCCTAACCAATACTCAAGAAACGAGGAAACAAGTTGTTTCAAACTGGCAGTCATAAGGTCAGGGGTTTGATGCCCCTCGGCTCCACCAAAATATCAAGGAGAAGAACCATGCGTAGAGTGATGCTTGCGATAGCCGGGCTGGTGTTAGTTGCCATGCCTGCTCCGGGGCAGACCGCCGATGCGATTGTTGGTAAGTACATCAAAACCGTGGGCGGCGCCGACAAGATTCAGGCCGTGAAGACGCTGCGGCGCTCCGGTAAGTTCACCGGTGGCGGAGGATTCGAGGCGACATTGATGGAAGAAAATAAACGCTCAAACATGGTCCGGCAGGAATTCTCTTTGCAGGGCATGACGCAAATCAACGCGTACGACGGCAAGACCGGATGGAAAATTGAGCCGTGGCAAGGAAAGAAAGACGTCGAAACGCTGGGGGAAGAGGAGCTGAAGCAAATCATCGAAGACTCAGACTTCGACGGGCCTCTGATCAACTATCAGCAGAAGGGCAACAAGATTGAATTCGTCGGTATGGAGCCGGTGGAAGGCACCGATGCTTTCAAACTCAAGGTGACCCTGGCCAACGGTGACGTTCGTTACTACTACATGGATACCGATTACTACGTTCCCATCAAAATCGACACCAAGAGGATTGTGCGCGGAGCTGAGCGCGAATACGAAACGTCGCTCGGCGACTACAAGGAAGTATCTGGCTGGTATCTGCCTCACTCCGTCGAAGTGAACGCGAAAGGAAGTCCAAACCGCCAGAAAGTTACTTACGAGAAAATCGAGGCGAACGTAGCCATCGATGACAACCGTTTTCACACTCCGCCAGCTCCGGCGAAGACCCAACCGCCCAAGCCTTGATAAGAAACTGGAACCACGAGTTTTGTCTGATCACACGATCCACGAATTCACACGAATTGACACGAAATGCTTAGTGTAATTTCGTGTGTCTTCGTGGATCGCGTTTTCTCCGGTGCTTCCGCGTTCCGTAGTTCTCAACTTTTAGAAAAGGACTCGCAATGAATACAAAGCTAATCCCTGGCATGGTGACTCTGGCCTTTAGCGCTTTTCTGGCGAGCGTATCGATGGCTCAAACTGTGCAGCCCTCGCCAGCGATTAAGGTAGATTCGGAAACGATCTCGGGCCTGGGCGCACGGAACATCGGTTCGGCTGCCATGAGCGGCCGCATCGCCGCGCTTGATGCGGTGCAGGAAGGCCAGCGGCTGACGGTTTATGTCGGCGCCGCCAGTGGGGGTGTCTGGAAGTCTGTGAATGGTGGAACCACTTTCAAGCCTGTTTTCGACAAACAAGCGGTCCAATCTATTGGCGCAGTGACTATCGATCCGAAGAATCCGAAAGTTATCTGGGTAGGCACGGGAGAACCATGGACTCGTAACAGCGTCTCTATCGGCGATGGTGTCTACAAGTCGATCGATGGCGGAGACAATTGGACGAATCTCGGCTTGAAAGAGTCGGAGCGCATCTCGAAGATTCTGGTGGATCCGACGAGCACCGACACGGTTTACGTTTGTGCAACTGGCAAGCTTTGGAGTGACAGCGACGAGCGCGGCGTATACAAAACGACCGACGGTGGAAAAGGCTGGACGAAGGTTCTGAAAGGCGCAAATGCTTCCACCGGCTGCTCGATGCTTTCAATGGAAAAGCAAAACCCGAAAACGATTTACGCAGGCATGTGGGATTTCCGACGGCAGGGTTGGACCTTCCGATCAGGTGGCGACGGTCCTGAGTCGTTCAGCGGCAGTGGCCTCTTCAAATCCACTGATGGCGGCGCCTCGTGGACTGGGCTTGACGACAAGAGTGCCAGCGGTTTGCCTTTGAAGCCGTGGGGTCGGGTAGCGGTAACGGTCGCTCCTTCAAAGCCGAACGTGGTTTACGCCTTCATCGAAGCCGAACCACCGAAGAATGGTTTGTATCGATCAAGTGATAGCGGGAAAACCTGGACCGCACTGGACCGGAGTCAAAACATGGTCTGGCGTCCGTTCTATTTTGCCCACCTTATCGTGGATCCGAAGGATGAGAATAAAGTCTACAAGCCTGATCTGGGTTTGATCGTCTCTAACGATGGTGGCAAAAGCTTCAGCAATATCTCGGGTGGAGCGCATGGCGACTTTCACGACGTCTGGATCAATCCCAACAACACTGATCATGTGATCACCGGAGACGATGGTGGTCTGTGGTACTCCTACGACGGCGGCAATCGCTGGTGGAAGGCCGAGAACCTGCCTGTCTCACAGTTTTATCACGTAAGCGTCGACATGGATCGGCCATACCGCGTCTACGGTGGACTACAGGACAACAGCTCGTGGGTGGGCGATTCGCAGTACCCGGGCGGTATTACCAACAGTCGTTGGGAAAACATGTATGGAGGCGACGGGTTTTGGATGTTCGTCGATCCGACAGATCCAGACTACCTCTACGCCGAATATCAGGGCGGTGTGATATCGAGAATCAACCGCAAGACACATGAGTCGCGCAATATTCAACCGCTGCCTCAATACAAGGAAGGCAAGCTTCGTTTTAACTGGAACACGCCGATTCATCTGAGCCCCACACAAAAAGGCACCCTCTATATCGGCTCCCAGTTTCTATTTCGCTCCCGTGACCACGGTCAAACATGGCAACGCATCTCGATTGACCTCACGACCAACGATCCTGCGAAGCAGAAGCAAGAACTGTCAGGTGGTGTGACTGTAGATAACTCAGCCGCGGAAATGCATACGACGATCTACGCCATTTCAGAATCGCCTAAAAATGCCAACGTGATTTGGGTAGGTACAGACGACGGAAACGTTCAAGTTAGTCGCGATGCCGGCAAGAACTGGGCAAACGTTGTCAATAACATTAGCGGTCTGCCTAAGAACTCCTGGGTTTCATCAATTCAGGCCGGTAACTTTGCCGAAGGTACTGCCTACGCCACTTTCGATCGACATATGTTTGGCGACATGCGGGCCTATGCGTACAAGACCACTGACTTCGGAAAGAGCTGGTCGCCCATCATCGCTCAGAACAGTCCGGTGGTTGGGTACACACACGTAATGAAGGAAGATCTGGTCAACCAGGATCTGCTTTTCGTTGGCACCGAGTTAGGCCTCTGGGTCACACTCGACGGCGGCAAGCAGTGGGCGCAATACAAGGGCGGCGACTTTCCAAATGTTGCCGTGCGCGACCTGGCAGTCCATCCACGTGATCACGATTTAGTGATTGGAACGCACGGTCGCGGAATCTGGATTATTGACGACATTACGCCCTTGCGAGCACTCACGCCTGACAATCTGGCGAAGGAGGTAGTCTTTGTTAAGGCTCGACCTACAGTCCAAAGCATTTCCGGCGGAGGTGGATGGGTGAATGGTGATGCCGCTTTTGTCGGACCAAACCCAACCGACGAAGCGGTGATTACTTATTATCAGCGGAAACGACACATCTTTGGCGACTTAAAGATCGAAGTCTTCGACGCTGGCGGCAAACTGCTGGGTACGATTCCGAGCAGCAAACGTCGCGGACTAAACCGAGCCACCTGGTCGATGCGTTTGAAGGCGCCAAAAGTTCCGCGCGCGGCGACCGCAGCTTTTGGTGCTGCCTTTGGCCCTCGTGTGTTACCAGGTACCTACACGGTGAAGATGACCAAGGACAAACAGGTCTACACAACACAGCTGGTTGTCAATCCGGATCCACGTGCGAAGCACACGCCTTCAGATCGCGCGGCGCAATTCGACCTGGCAGTCAAGCTCCACAGCTTGCTCGGTAGTATGACGTTTGCCACCGAGCGTATTAACGGAGTTCGCCTTGCGCTCGACGATCGAGCCGCAAAACTACCTGCAAACGACCCGGTCGTTAAGAGGCTGCAAGCTGCATCGGCTGCGGTCGACGATTTGCGCAGAAAGATTGTCGCTACCAAGGAAGGCGGAATGATTACTGGTGAGGAGCGGCTGCGTGAGTTTCTCAGTGACCTTTACGGTAACGTGGTCTTTTATGAAGGACTTCCATCCCAGACTCAAGTTGAGCGATCTGAAGCGCTCGCGCGAGAGTTAGCTGACGTGGTTAGGGACTTCGATGCGTGGTTGGGAAGAGAACTAGCCGGCGTAAATGCCGAGCTGGGAAAGAAACAGTTGGAACCTGTGAAGCCTCTGACCCGCGAAGAATGGGAGAAACAAACCGAGAAGTAGGAGTAGCAAAGCGAGTTGCAGTTGGATGGTAACTGACAATTGAACCATCCAAGCTACGCAAGTCACCTGTCAGGGCGGGGTGCAAGCGGAGTCTTGCGCAAGTCTCATAAGCTTGTGTTAGGAAGGGGGCAAGCGAAGCGCTCCCCCGCTCAACTTTCATATCAACTCAACTTAGAGTCGATAGAGCTATTAGACTCAAACCAGGATTCTGCCGGATCTTGAGCGGGGGCGCGCTTCGCTTGCCCCCTTCCTGACACAAGCTCAGGTAACTTGAGGCCCCCTTCCCAACCCAGGCTTGTGTAACTCACTACTGCGACTCTCTAATCATCACCAAATCATTTGTCCAGAAGCCTCGCGAGAGCACGACACGTCCGTCGGCAGAGAAGTCGAAGGAGTAGAACTGCTCTTTGGTGAATTTGGTGAGCTGTTTGGCCGGACTACCGTCCAGGGCCTGGAGCATCAGATTCGTGACTCCGTTGCGGAAGTCAATAAAGAAGATTCCTGTTCCATCCTCAGTCCACTGGATAAGGCTATTGGCGGTGGTAGGGCTTTGAGGAACGTCCAATAGCTTTGTGGCTGGTCCGCCGTCGATCGGATTAATCGCGATGCGCCAAAGCGCACCCGGTTTATCTTCTTTTTGCCACGACGCGATTGACTTTCCATCAGGCGAAACGGCCGGTCGCATCGATAGCGCCGTGGTGACCTGCGTTGCTTCGCCTCCCTCAATCGATGTTTTCCAAACGGTTGGCGTCCCGGAAGCGGAATGTTGATACACCAACCATTTCCCGTCAAGTGAGACTTCCGGCCAGTTACTTTCCTCCTTGCCGGTAGTCATCTGCATCGGGTTCCCACCCTCGCGGTCCATGCGCCAAACCTGCCACGACCCGGATCTGTTTGAGTGGAAGAAAATGTATCGCCCATCCGGAGACACCACAGGTGCATAGTTTCTTCCCGCTCCGGCCGTCAGTTGCTTTTGGCCTGTGCCGTCTGCAGCCATTTCCCAAATGTCGGCCACGCCACTAGCATCTGACGCGTAAACTATTTTGTTGTCGGGTGTCCAGGAGAGATCGAAGAACCTTCCTGCTGCGGAACTGACCTGCCGAGGATTGCCGATTTCGCCTTTCGGGGCAACGAAAACGCTCGTGAGTGTTTGTCTTTGGACGGTCAGCAGCACATCAGAGCTAGACGGCAGACTCAGACTTCTATAGTCGTTTAGATCGCTAGTGATTCTCTGCAATTCACCTTGCGGATAGCTAATCCGCCAAACGGATATGAATGCCGACGACTCGTCCTGGCCCGTGATCATGAGAGCAGTACCAGTCGCGGTCCAGGCGGTCTGGCCGATCTCCAGCCATCTCTTGTTGGTCAGCAGACGTTCAGCTCGATCAGCCAGACTAAGTGCCGTCAGTCTCATGTTGAAACCACCCGCATCTCCAGTGTGGGTTACGCAAACGATCTGGGCGCCATCCGGCGACCATGCGGGAGCGGTCAGAAGCGAGAAGTGCTCCGGATACTTTCGAGTGGCGAGGCTTTGCTCTTCGGTGCCATCCAGATTGGAAACCATGAGCGCGTCTTCGCCCGGCGAGGAATTGCTGCGGATGAACGCATACTGCTTACCGTCGCGAGAAAAGCTAATCGGACTATCCACCCGCCGTTTAACTTCTTTAACTGAGCCGCCAAACGCTGGAACTTGATAGAGCACCCCTGCCGCGCCGCTCTTGCCGGGGACTATGAAATAAATGTAGTTGCCATCCTGGGAGAAGGTCAGCCCCTGATAGTCGGTTTCTGACGCTGGCACAATACGAATGCTGTTCGCCACGGCCATTTGTCTTACCCAGATTCCCTGCTTGCCCGATTCGTCCATTACATAAGCGGCATACTTGCCGTCTCGAGAAATAGAAGCGTTCAGGACATTGCCCGAGGCGGTCAGTTTCTCGAGTTTGGTGAACGCGAAAGGAACGCTCTGCCTCGGAATTAGCTTGTAGGCAATGAATCCAATCAACGCCAACACGATCACGCCGGCGATGGACAGTAGCCAGATGCGTTCTCTGCGATAGTCTCGATAGACAGCATTGACGGCGTCGGCGAGACTTGGAGGTTCTGCTGTAGTGGGTCCGGTCTGAGGCTTAACGACGGACACGGTCCTAACCGCTGAATCCACCCGCGTGCTGTGCGCTTCAGCGTAGGAAAGAGCCCGCGCCGGCTCGTCGCCTTTCAGGCCTATCCGGCGAAGAAGATCCTCGAAACGCGGATCGGCGCGAACACAATCAAACTTGGGTTCGGTCGCCAACCAGATCAACCATTCATCTCGCTCCTCAAACGCTTTTTCAAGATAGCTGAAGGCGGTGTCGCAGTCGCCGAAACCGGCATGAACCAGCGCGAACATGTAAGGCGATACGTAGACTTCCCGACTAAGCTTTGTCAGCCGTGCCAAAACAGCATGGGCTTCATCGCTTTTCCCACTAGCGGCCAGCGCGTGACCTAAGACTGCCAGCGGAACCGACGAACCTTGCATCATCTGCAATGCGGTGTTCACTGAGCTAATAGCTTCTTCGTAGAACCCCATTCGTTCATAAACAAAACCGAGGATGAGGTAGCTGTTGCTGAAGTTTCGATCTATCTCCTGGATGGCCTTTAATTCTTGTTCCGCGAGGTCGTACTGCCGCGCATGGTAGTAGGTCCACCCGGTGATGGATCGGTCCATAAGCGACAGTGGATTGATTTCCGTCGCGCGCTTGATCTCGGCGATCGCCTGGTCGAAACGTCCCTGGGCGGCGAGCAAATTTGAATACCACTGGTGCGCCGGTCCGTAGTTTGGCTTGAGTTCAAGCGCGCGCTGGAATTGTCGTTCCGAGCCTTTCCAGTCCCAGTCGTAACAAAGCTTGGTAAACGCGAGCGCGGCGTGCGCTTCGGCGAGCGAGTCGTCGAGTTCCAGCGCCTTTGTTGCGGCGATCTTTGCATGCGGAAAGTTGTCACTAGGAGCACCAACGCCAAAAATGGCGGCCCAGTTGTAATAGTCGGCAATGCCGACGTGGGCTTGAGCGAATTCAGGATCCAGCCGAATGGCCTCACGAAATTCTCCCAGCGCCTTCGCGGAATCTTCAGGTGTGAACCGGTTCCAGAAGTAACGGCCCTTGAGGTAGGCGCGGTAAGCCTCGGAGTTCTCCGTCTCCCGTTTCAGGAGCATTTCACGCTCTGCGCCGGTCAGCCGAGGCACCAGAGCACTGGCAACCTGTTCAGAAATCGAGTCCTCGACTGAGAATATGTCCGTGTATTTCTCGTCAAACTTCGCCGCCCACAATGAATTTCCGTCTCGCATCCTAACGAGCTGGACTGTGAGCCGAAGTCGATCGCCGGCGCGCTGCAGTCGCCCGTCCAAAACGAAATCGACGTTTAGTTCATGGCCGGCCGCCAGAATGTTGTTAGTGCCGTCGAAATACTTAACTACCGCACTGGTGGGTCTCACCGTGATGCGTTGCAGATTACTGAGTTTGGTAATCAAAGCATCGGCCAGCCCCATTCCCAAAAACTCGTCGGTTTTCTCTTCCACCCGCAGAACCTGAAACGGCAAAACCGCCAAAGAGCGCGAGCCTGTCGAGGGATCTGCGGTGTCCATTTCCGAAAAGGCCGTGGCCGGATAGTAGGATGGAGCAGCGACCGGATGTCCTTCGAGGTAACGAGCGATATCGTCAGAGAATTCCTCGACCGAGTTGTAGCGCTTCGAGGCTTCCTTGCGCAGGGCTTTCAGCACGATGTTGTCGAGACTGCCTGCGAGTTCTCGTTTCAACTGCTCGGGAGTTGTGCCGCGCGCTGCGCTGACCGTTTGAGGCGTAATCTCGATAGGTTCGCGTCCTGGCGGAGTTATGACTTCAATTAGGTTGACGACGCCGCTGGGTAAGTCAGGATCTACGTCACAAACAACCCGCGCCAGCTCCAGCGGCGAATTATTCTTGAGCCGGTAGGGGCGATGATCGGTCAGCAGTTCGTAAAGCAGTACACCGAGACTGTACACGTCGCTGGCAGCATTAATAATTTCGCCGCGTACCTGCTCCGGACTCGCGTATTCCGGAGTCATCAATCGCATAGCTGCCGTCGTCTGATCGAGAGTTGGCGACGACATGTCTGAATTCAGCAGTTTCGCGATGCCGAAATCCAGGAGCTTCGGCACACCTGCATCAGTAACCAGAATGTTGCCGGGCTTGAGATCCCGATGGATTACCAGATTCTGGTGGGCGAAGTTGACTGCCCCGCAGACCTCACGAAAAAGTTTTAGCCGCGCGACGGTTGAGAGCTTGTTATCGAAGCAATATCGATAGAAGGGCTGGCCTTCGACGTATTCCATTACGAAATAGGGAAGACCGTCGTCGGTGGTGCCACCATCCAGCAGCCGGGCAATGTTGGGATGATCGAGAGTGGCGAGAATTTGGCGTTCATTCCGAAAACGGCGAACGATAAAGTCGGTGTCCATTCCCCGCTTGATGAGTTTGATGGCGACGCGTTTCTGGTATTCGTCGTCCGCTCGGGAAGCAAGGTAAACGGAACCCATGCCGCCGCGGCCGATTTCGTTTTCAATGCGATAAGACCCGAGACGTTTGCCAATAACGGAGGGTGCTGACCCGACGGTGTCGAAAGCGGATTTGCCGAATGTAGGAGTGTTCCATGACGCCGCACTTCGCTGCAGCGCGAGCAGTAAGGTGTCAACCTGGTTGCGCAGCGGTATGTCGTCTTCGCAGGCGCCGTCAAGGAACTGCGGGCGTTCCTCCGGCGGCCGCTGCAAAGCGGCCTCGAAAACCTCTTCTACTTTTTTCCAGCGTTCGGGGGTCACGTCGAACAAAAACGTCAAATCGATCAGGGCTCAGGAGACTGTTTTGAGGATAAAGTCACGGAGCAAATGAGTCAAACCGGGCGTTTGAGGGATCAATCTCGGAATACAATCCACGAAGTTTTGTCCGACACACTTTAGTTTGTCGTTGAGTTTCGGTACCGCGCACATCGACAGACTAAATGAAGCCTGGATCAAAGTGGAATTCAACTAGCGCTGAAGGCGCGGCAGAAGGTAGCCAGGGGCAAGCGCGAAGCGAAGCGGAGCGCGCCGCCCCTGGGATAGGGTTATCAAGATCCTAGCCCTGAAAGGGCGACAGAACGGAACTCTGGAGCTGACTTTCTGGGAGAACATTCTCGCGCCCCTTCAGGGCGCACGTCCGGTTAACCGCAGATCCAGGGGCGGCGCGCTCCGCTTCGCTACGCGCTTGCCCCTGGCTACCTTCTGCCGCGCCGCCGGCGCTAGTTGCTTGGCCCACTTGATCAGAGTTCTTAACGTGTGTCGCACAGAATTCGTGGATCGTTTCTTTGGTCAGACTGCTCTACCGATCTCGTAAGACCTTCAAAAGTCGAAACACAGGATAGCTCGCGCCCAGCAGCAGCAAAGCGTACAAGCTGTTTTGCCTGTCGCTGGCAACCGCGCCTACCAGGAAAAAGATCGATCCCAGGAGCGCCACTGCCGTAGTCCATGGATAACCCCACGCCCGGTAGGGCCTTTCCTTTTCCGGTTCACGACGCCGCAAAACGAAAACCGATATGAAAGACAGCGCGTAGTTGGCCACGAAGAAAAACGCCAGCAGAGTAATGACTTGTCCGAACGTCTTTCCAAAGCTAATAAAAAGCAACGCAACCGCAGTGCTCAATAAGAGCGACACGGTCGGAGTGCCACCCGGGTTGACGTACGCAGCCTGGCTTGCAAACAGGCCGTCACGGCTCATCGCGAACAGCACGCGCGTAGCCATCAGATGGAGTGCGTTGATCGCACTCAGCATGGAAACGATAGTCAGAGATCTGAAGACCGCATCACCATACTTGCCGAACATGACAGTCGCTGCGGCCCCGGCCGCAAAGTCTTGTCCGGCGATTTCTGAAATTGGCAGGACGTAGAGCAGCGCGAGGTTTACCAGCAAATAAATCGCGATTACGGAAAGCACGCCACCCAGGAGCGCCCGCGGGATATCGCGACCCGGATGTTCAACCTCCTCAGAAAAGTAAACGACCCCGGTCCAGCCGTCGTAGGTGTAGATGACTGACTGAAGCGACAAGACAAAGGCTGAAATCAACGCGAAGCCGGTGGGAGCCACGAGACTCATGGGCTCTGTAGTAGCTCGCTGGCCGCCCAGCCAGAACGCAGCGAATATCAGAACCAGGAAGGCCAGAGCCTTCAGGAAACTTGTTCCATTCTGGACCGTGCTTCCCCAAACAATTCCTCGCCACTGGATCAGCGCAAAGACAATTGCAATCGCCGCCGCGATGGGTACAGATTTTCCCTCCAGCGCTGGGAATAACGCCACGGTAAACTCGCCGACGACAATTGCGACCGCCGCTGTGGAGCCACAGGTCGAGATCCAATCACTCCAACCAACAATGAAACCTGCGTATTCACCCAGCGCATATCGCGCGAAAACATACTGGCCGCCCGAACGCGGAATCATCGTGCCCAGTTCGGCAATTGAGATGGCGCCTAGGAATGCGTAGAGGCCGCCGACGACCCAGACTGTGATGTAGAGCCAGGCGTGAGGAAGGTGCCCGGCAATCTCACCCGGCGCGCGAAAAATGCCGGCGCCGATTGTGTTGCCGATGATTACGGCGAGCCCAAAGCCGATGCCAAGAACGCGAAGTAGGCGGCCGCGATGACTAGTGGGTGGAGTGTTTGACAAAGGAGAACTTTTTCGGGAGCAGCTCAAGTTACCTAAGCTTGTGTTGGGAAGGGGGCAAGCGAAGCGCGCCCCCGCTCAAGACTCACTACCAGTCAAGCTGGATTTAGTTAGGACATTTTTGAAATCGGCGTTGAATCCTGTGGATCTTGAGCGGGGGCGCGCTTCGCTTGCCCCCTTCCTGACACAAGCTTATGAACCTTGAGCTTGCCCCCGTCCCAACACAAGGTTAGGCAACTTGAGTAGCCCCTTTGCTCAAATCAGCATGCAGCAATCGATGAAACAAATGCTCACCGGCCTCACGTCTAACTGAAAGCCGTCCCGCCTGGTAGGCGCGCGAAGTCAGCCCGCGTTGCACTGATCTGCAGATGTCCACGTCCTCGTCCTGAATCCGCTGACCCACGTTTATGCTCTTTTGATTTTGTTCGCGAGCGGCTTCGGAGACATCGGGAAAGTAGAAATCGAAAATAACTTCGGTTCGGTTTACCGAAAGCGGAATTACCAGGTTCGTGTCCATCACTCCGTCGTACCAGTTGATCATGAAATTCGGATAAATCCAGTAATAGAGTGCGCGGTCGCCTTTGCGTACAGCGGCGGTTTCCGCTTCGGCTTCTTGCGCGACCATCGGGCTCGACTGCAAGCAAAATCTCTCGCCGTTTTCTATGGTGTAGTGGCTGTAGTCGAGCACGCTGTCGAGACCCTTGTGAAGATGAGGTACGTGATAGCCACCATCGAGATAGTTGTCGATGAAAACCTTCCAGTTGCAATCGAAGACGTAGTGACGTCTCTCCATCCAATGCAAATCGTCCAAGTGAAGTTTGCTAATTTGGTTAATCAGATCCGAGCCGAGAAACTTCGGCATGGGCTGCGTATCGCTGGTCGAATTGCCGCCGCCATCATTTCCTACTCGAACCAAAACCCATTTCTCCCACACATCCGTTTTCACCGGAACTAGACCATTCGCGGATCGATCAAAGTCGCACACGTCCGAGAAGTCAGGTGTGCCTTTCAACTCTCCCTGAAGCGAGTAGGTCCAACCGTGATAGGGACAACGGAGACTGGTCGCTGTTCCGGCAGGTTCAGTCATCACCGCAGCCGCATGATGACGACACACATTAAAGAACCCACGCAGGTTGTTGTCAGCGCCGCGGACAATCACGATTGGTTCGCCCGCTACGTCGCCGGTGACATAGGCACCCGTCTCAACGAGTTGATCTGTCCGACCCAGTACCTGCCATGAGCGCGAAAAGAGAGTTTCAAGTTCGAGGTTGTAAAGGTCTTGATTGGTGTACCAGCTGGCGGGGATGGTTGACGCGCGATCGAGCGGAGCGGCTGGGTTGTAGCTATCGATGATTTCCGCAAGAGGTTTGTTCATGACTTCGTAAAACCACTCAACTCACAGAAGTTTGCATGTCGGAAAGGCGGCACGCGAAGGTCATTTCAAGTTACCTAAGCTTGTGTCAGGAAGGGGGCAGCTCAAGTTACCTAATCTTGTGTCAGGAAGGGGGCAAGCGAAGCGCGCCCCCGCTGAGTTTTCATTGCAGCTCAACGCTACAATTTTTTCTCACATTGAACAATTCAAATTTAACTTCAAGGCTAATGGGAGTTGAGCGGGGGCGCGCTCCGTGTCGCTGCGCGACACTCCGCTTGCCCCCTTCCTGACACAAGCTTAGGTAACTTGAGCTGGCCCCTTCCCAACACAAGCTTAGGTAACTTGAGCTTGCCACTCCCAACGGCGAGACATTCAAATCTTGAATTACTTCACTTTGCTTTTAGATTTAGGCTAAATCGGCGCTGCTGTCTTTCGTTTCGGATTGAAGAACGGAGTCTTGACCACGGTCGCTCCCACCCGATGCCTGACAGCCTCGACGGTAATCTCAAACTGAAGTTTCGTCCCGGGCCTGGTGGATTCACTCTTGATGGTGGCCAGCGCGATCATCTTCTTCAAGGTCGGTGACCAGGTACTTGAAGTCGCTTTCCCTACTTGAGCACCATCCCTAAATACCGGCACCGCAACCCTCGACGCGATCGGAGAGACTGACGGCGGTAAGCCAACCGCTTCATACAACCCTTCAACTTCCGGCCAATTGATTTCCAGCCCGACAATCTCGCGCCGGTGTCCGCGATTCTTTTCCGCAATCAACGCGCTCTGTCCCACAAACCGGTTCTTATCGAGATTGACCAGACGACCCAGCCCCATCTCGAAAGGTGAATACTTTTGTTCTGCGATCAGAGCTTTCTTGCTGCTGTTGAAATCCACGTCGATGAGCAGCAAGCCTGCTTCGATGCGCGACACATCCAGCGCCAGCATTCCTGCCGGGTGAATGTCGAACGCGCGACCAGCATCCATCAGCGCATCCCAAACCGTGATCGCTTTCTCCGAAGGCACCCAGATTTCATATCCGAGATCGCCGGTGTAGCCGGTGCGGGAGATGTCGACCGAAACACCTGCAAGCGTTGCGCTCGTCACGCGAAAGTATTTCAGGCTGCCAATGTCTGCACCTTCGACGAGACTCTTCAGTAGCCGTGCCGACGTTGGGCCCTGCAAAGCCAGCGCCGCCACCGTCTCTGAAATGTCTTCGATTTCCACATCCATGCCCGCGGCATTCTGAGTAAACCAGCGCAGACTTGGATCGGCAGCCGTCCAACGATACGTGTTCTCTTCAAGACGCGAGACAGTGCCGTCGTCAATTACCAGGCCCTGCTCGTCGCACCAGGGTGTGTAGATGACCTGACCAACACTAACCTTGAGCATGTCGCGTGTGATCAAGCGGTCGACTAGTTTCGTCGCGTCTTTGCCGGTAAGTCGATACTTGAACAAGGGCGAGATATCAATCAACGCCGCGGCGTTGCGAATGGCGTTGTACTCATGTTCGTGATGTGGTTCGTAGGAGCTGACTGCGTAGTAGCCTGACCACTCGCGGTAGTTCAAACTCTCGCACAGTTGAAAAGTTCTTTCGTGAAACGCAGTGCCAACGGGCATGTATTCACCTCACCAGGTAGCACAGGCTTTAGCCTGTGTCTCGAGCATCGTAACCGCACTGCTAACAGGTGCGTATTAAGTTAGTTGATACACAGACTAAAGTCTGTGCTACCGACTCAATTGTCAGAGCGAGCGATTATAAGTATGCTAACAAATCTTCAGCAAGCTGTTTGTCTGGATACATGCTCGGTTTGAGACAGAGTGATTTCGATTGTCGTTGGGAAGGACAATCCGCGAAATCACACTAAACCCACGAAAACAAGTTAGTGTTGCTTCGTGTGATTTAGTGGATCGTGTGCCTTCCAAAGCGAAACCACCTTTGAATCCAAGTGAATAACAAATACGACTGTATTGTAATCGGCGGTGGGCACAATGGCCTCGTGAATGCCGCCTATCTGGCGCGCGCGGGCAAAAAGGTTTTGGTGCTCGAGCGCCGCCACGTCCTGGGTGGCGCGGCGGTCACCGAAGAAGTTTTCACCGGTTTCAAGTTTTCAGTTTGCTCTTATGTAGTTTCGTTGCTCCGACCTGAGATTATTCGTGAACTTGATCTACCTCGGCATGGCCTTGAAATTCTTCCGCTCGACGGCACCTTTACGCCAATGCTCAATGGCGACTATCTCTGGCGCGTAAACGATCACGCGAAAACACGTCGCGAGATTGCGCGGCATTCGAAACTCGATGCTGAAGCCTATGATGAATATGGCAAGGCCATGATTGAGATGGCGCACTTCGTGAAGCCGATCATGAGCATGACCCCACCCGATCCAACCTCGCTCAATCCGAAGGGTCTCAAAGATCTGCTTTTCCTCGGCCGCCGTTTTCAAAAGCTACCGGAGGAAGACAAGTACAACCAGGTGCAGTTGATGACCATGAGCGCGGTCGACTTTCTCGATCAGTGGTTCGAGACAGATGTGCTAAAGGCGACGATGTCGGCCTCAGGAATCATCGGCACGTTCCTTGGTGTACGCTCCCCTGGGACCGCATACGTGCTGCTGCATCACTACATGGGCGAGATCGACGGAGCGTTTCGATCGTGGGGGCTTTCACGCGGCGGTACTGGAGCGATCTCCAACGCGATTGGCGATGCCGCCCTTGAAGCAGGAGCCGAGATACGCAAAGAAGCACCGATAGCAAAAATCATCCTGAAGGACGGTCACGCGCGAGGGGTCGTTTTGGCCAATGGCGACGAGATCTTTGCAGACGTGATTTCGTCGAGTGTCGATCCACGTCTGACGTTCATGAAACTGGTGGGCGAGGAGCATCTCCCGGAGGACTTCGTCGACGATTTGAAGCGCTACAAGTATCGCGGCTCGTCGGGCAAAGTGAATCTGGCGCTCGATGGATTGCCAAACTTCAAAGCCAAGCCGGGCGACGGCCACCATCTGCGCGGCGCGGTTTCGATTTCACCCGCAGTTGATTACATGGAACGCGCCTACGACGAAGCGAAGTATGGGCGTTTCTCCCGCCGGCCGTACATCGACATAGTGATCCCAAGTTTAACTGACCCTTCGGTTGCGCCGCCCGGCAAACACGTGATGTCGTGCTTCGTCCAATACGCACCCTACAATCTGAAGGAAGGAAACTGGGACGACAAGCGGGAAGAGTTTGGCGACACTGTCATCGATACGATTGCCGAGCATGCGCCTAACATCAAGGATCTGATTCTGCACCGGCAGGTGTTGACACCGCTGGATCTCGAACGTGACTTTGGTTTGTCAGAAGGAAATATCTTTCAGGGCGAGCTGACGTTGGAGCAACTCTTCTTTCTCAGGCCGGCGCCGGGCTGGGCCCAGTATCGAACGCCGATTCGAGGTCTGTACATGTGCGGTTCGGCGACTCATCCGGGTGGTGGAGTGATGGGCGCGCCCGGTCGGAATGCCGCGATGCAGCTGTTGAAGGACTGGAAGCGGGGAAAAGTTTAGCCGCGGATTTGCGCGGATGAAACGCGGATCAGAGCTCAATTCGAAAGCAACGGTTCAGGATTGAAGGTCTCATGTTGGGAAGGGGCAGTTCAAGTTCATAAGCTGGTGTTGGGAAGGGGGCAAGCGAAGCGCGCCCCCGCTGACTCTCGCTTCAATTCAAATTGAGTCGACAAGGCTTGTCGGTAAAACTCAAGCTTGAATCTTATGATTCTTGAGCGGGGGCGCGCTTCGCTTGCCCCCTTCCTGACACAAGCTTATGGGACTTGAACTGCCCCTTCCCAAGATAGACATTCAAATTTCAGCAGCTTCGCTCGCCCCTTAATAAAAAGCGAATTTCGAGCGTTGAATGGTTTCTAAATAGTTGACCTCAGATCCGCGTGTATCCGCGGCTGAATATCACCTGAGCATGCCAACCTACGACATCATCATCATCGGCGGCGGTCACAATGGCCTGGTGGCAGCTTGCTACCTGGCAAAGGCAGGGTTGAAGACGCTGGTGCTGGAGCGTCGGAAAGTTGTTGGAGGCGGCGCTGTCACCGAAGAGATTCATCCGGGGTTCCGTTGCTCGACCTTAGCTCACTCGGCTGCTCCGCTCTTGCCTCAAGTGGTTCGCGATCTTGATCTGAAGCGTCATGGACTTCAAACAATAGACTCGGACGTTCGGGTACTCGCTCTCAATCCGAACGGCAGCTCAATTGCGATTTACGACGACGTCGCACGCACGTCTGCAGAACTCGAGCGCATCTCTCCTCACGACGCCGCCAATTATCCGAAATTCGTCGAGAGTTTCTCTCGCATCGGACGAGTGCTGTCGCCGCTATTGACGATGACACCGCCTGAGATTGCCGACCCATCGGCGAACGAGCTTTGGAACTTGGGAAAACTCGGACTGTCGTTCCGCAGGCTCGGCAAGAAAGATGCTTATCGTCTTTTGCGCTGGGGCCCGATGGCAGTCGCTGATTTGGTTGCGGAGTGGTTTGAGACGGAACTTTTACGCGCAACTGTGGCGGCTCGAGGAATCTTCGGCGCCTTCGCCGGTCCATGGTCTGCCGGAACCAGCGCCGGCCTTCTCTGGCAAGCGGCTCTGGATGGTCACGCGATAGCGCCACCGTCGTTTGTTAAGGGCGGTATGGGCGCGTTGACCCAGGCACTCTCAGAGAGTGCGGCCGCCGCCGGAGTGGAAATGCGAACCGGCGCCGACGTCGAGCGCGTTCTGGTAGTTGACGGCAAGGTGTCGAAAGTTGTGCTCGACGGCGGTGAAGAGATCGAATCGGGCGCCATCGTTTCAAATGCTGATCCGCGCACAACGCTCCTCAAACTCCTGGATCCGACTGACCTGGATCCGAACTTCCTTCTCAAGATGCACAACTACCGCGCGGTTGGAAGCGCGGCAAAGGTCAATCTGGCCTTGTCTGGATTGCCGTCGTTTCCGAGTTTGAACGGTAACGATGTGCCATCGAAACTCTCTGGACGAATTCACATTGGGCCAGACATTGACTATCTTGAACGTGCGTTTGATGCGGCCAAGTATGGGGGCTTTTCATCAGCGCCTTACATGGACATCGCGATTCCTTCGCTCGGCGATCCCACACTGGCTCCCAGGGGAGCACATGTCGTGTCGATTCATGCTCAGTTCGCTCCCTACGACCTAAGACAAGGGGATTGGAATTCTAAACGCGAGGAATTTGGTGACAGTGTGATAGATGAGTTGACGAACTACGCTCCCGATCTAAAGGAATTGATTGTGGCTCGACAGGTGATCACTCCTTTGGATTTGGAACAAACCTATGGATTGAGCGGCGGACACATCATGCATGGCGAGCAGTCGCTCGATCAGTTCTTTACGTTTAGACCACTAATCGGCTGGGCTCAATATCGAACTCCAATTAAGGGACTCTATCTTTGCGGCGCGGGAACACACCCTGGTGGCGGGATAACTGGTGGACCGGGAATGAATGCCGGGAGGGAGATCGTTAAGGATCTTCGGAAAAGATAAAAGATTCATTTTCCATTTGTCATTTTGACATTTCTCATTTGTCATTTAGGGTGAACGTCTCAATCAATCAAATTATGATGCTCGCAAGGGGCGCCCGGCGCGGCTCATCTAAATTGACGAATGAGAAATGTCAAATGATATATGACAAATGAAACGCCCTAGAGCCTCAATGGATTCAAAAACACCCCGTCGACCAAAACGCAGCTTCGCCAGTGATAACAACGCTGGCGTTCATCCAGAGGTACTCAAGGCAATCGCCGCGGCCAACGACGGCCACGTCGTTGCCTACGGCGACGATCCTTACACCGAGCGCGCCACCAAAATATTTCGCGACTACTTTGGCAAGAATGTCGAGGTATATTTTGTATTTGGCGGCACTGGCGCCAACGTTTTGGGACTGAAGGCCATGACAGAACCTCACCACGCTGTTATCTGCGCTGACACCGCACACATCAACGTCGACGAATGTGGCGCGCCGGAGAAATTCACCGGATGCAAACTGCTGCCGGTTACGACCACTGATGGAAAAGTTACCATCGAGCCGATCAAGCCGTTTCTGGAACACGTCGGTTTTGAACATCACGTGCAGCCGAGAGTGATTTCCATCTCTCAATCGACCGAGATGGGCACCGTTTACTCCCCGCGAGAGTTGAAAGCGCTATCCACGTTTGCACACCAGAACGGAATGCTCCTGCACATGGACGGCGCGCGCATCGCGAACGCCGCAGCCAGCTTGAAGACAAGTTTCCGGCAAATAACCACCGACGTCGGCGTCGACGTACTTTCATTTGGCGGCGCTAAGAACGGGATGATGTACGGCGAAGCGGTAGTCTTTCTCGATCGAAGTTTACCGAAGAACTTCAAGTACACACGCAAGCAGGGCACCCACTTACCCTCGAAGATGCGCTTTATCTCCGCCCAGTTTGGAGCATTGCTGTCAAACGATCTCTGGCGGAAGAACGCGACTCATGCGAACCGCATGGCACAGATCCTGGCCGAGGCTTTGCGAAAGATTCCTTCGATAGAGTTTACGCAGAAGGTCGATTCGAATGGAGTGTTTGTCCGCCTGCCTAAGAAACATATTCCAGTGCTGCAGAAGAAATACTTCTTCTATGTTTGGAATGAGGTAACCTCCGAAGTCCGGTTTATGACGTCGTTTGATACTACGGAAGAAGACATCCACGACTTCGTGGCGCTGGTGAGGAAGACGCTGCGGTGAGGAATCGTCGACGAGGTGCCATCGTCAATGGCGATATCATTGGTCGAATCATTGGTCATATATCATTTGACATTTCTCATTTTCAAAGGAGAAGACCAGGCCTCATTAGCTTGTGTTGGGAAGGGGGCAAGCGAAGCGCGCCCCCGCTCAAGAATCATAAGATTCAAGCTTGAGTTTTACCGACAAGCCTTGTCGACTCAATTTGAAATTGAAGCGAGAGTCAGCGGGGGCGCGCTGCGCTTGCCCCCTTCCTGACACAAGCTTATGGACCTTGAGCTGCCCCTTCCTGACACAAGCTTATGAGACCTGGGTTCGTCCTTTGAAAATGACAAATGAGAAATGTCAAATGATATATGACCAATGATCCGACCATTCTGATCCTCGAATGTTTACCTTCGTTGCGGCTGCCTATTTGGAACTGACCCATCTGGAGCCCCGATAATCTAGTTTCGTGAGATAGACTGTGATATAAGCCACGTAACCTCCTCCGACAGTTGAGCAAAAGCGATGAAGGCATTAATCAATGTACTTCTGCTGGCTTTGCTGTTGTGCGTTGCTCTTGCTCCCAAAACTTACCTTTGGGCCACAACACAAGGCGAAGCTGCGCAAAGAAGTTTCGTCGGCGAAGTAGTTCGAACAGATTCTTCCGGCAAAACGCTGACGGTGAAGACTGACTTCGGTGAAGTCGAAATCATTGCTACAGATGCGTCTGCCTTGATGCGGATACCTCCCGGTGAAACCTCCACGGCCAAAGCCAGCAAGATTAGTTTCAGCGACATAGTTGTTGGCGACCGCTTGTTTGCTCGAGTGAACGATCCCGAAGCGGGCAAGCCCCTCCGTGCGACACAGATCGTAGTCTCCGCCAAGAGTGCCTCAGGAGCGCGAGACCGCATTCAGGAGTTTCGCGCCCGTGGTGTTGCCGGCAGAGTTACGGAAATAAATCCGCAAACCAAACAGATCGGTGTGCTGGCGCGGGTCCGCGACGGCATCGGTACGGTGAACATCGACGCGTCTGGAAAAGTCCGTTTCTTCCACTACGCAGCCGACTCCGTAAGTGTGGCTGACGCGCGCGCGAGCTCTTTATCCGAACTCCGTGTGGGCGATCAGTTGCGCGCTCTTGGGAATAAGAGCGATGACGGAATGCATCTGACCGCCGAAGAGATCATTTTTGGATCCTTCAAACGTACTGGTGGCGTGATTACCCAGGTCGATGCTTCCCGGAATCAGATGAAGGTTCGACATCCGCAGACCGGCGAAACAACCACCATTGCTCTAGGCCAGAGATCTAGTATGCGAAGGATCACTCCCGAGATCATTGCGGCTTACGAAGAGGCGCGACGGCGCGTTACTTCAGTGCCTGCTTCGGCTCAAACTTCTGATCGACGAGCGCCAAGCCGAGGTAGAAGCTTCCAGGAGATGATTGAGTCGTTGCCGGTGGTCTCTCTGGGCGATCTAAAGAAGGGTGACACAGTTTTTGTCGTGGGAACGCATGAACAGGATCAGTCAAGGCTCACAGCAATTACCCTCCTGACCGGCAATGCAGAGTTTCTAACCCGTTTACTGCAGACCGAAACCGGGCGTGGTCCACAGAATCCCGGTTTGCCAGGCGACATTTTGGGTGGAGGTGTCGGAAATCGTGACGACCCCACTTCCCCGTAGACCCGTTTTCCTTGAAGTACGCATTGTTCCTCTAACCCATCTGCCCCATAAGGCCGGCAGCGTCCGGAGGTGCAAAATCAAATGCGATTAACTTCGGTCGCTCATCGTCTTGTAGTTGCTCTTGCCTTTCTTGCGGTTACGGTTCCGGCCGCGGCGCAGCAATCTTCAGCGACCCTGCGCGGGCATGTGGCCGACGAGTTCGGCGGTTCGATTGTTGGAGCCACAGTCACTATCTCCGACGCGAACGGAATCGAAAAGACAGCACTAACGGATGCTGAGGGCAACTTTGTATTTCCTGCGCTTCCGCCCGGGCGATATACCTTGCGCGTCAACGCTGAAGGGTTCGCACCTCACGAGGACGCTGCGGTGGGAGTTACGGCCGGCCGCAATGTTCCGCTTAACGTGACGTTAAGCGTGGCAATCGAGCAGGTCGAGGTAACCGTCACCGCAGATTCAGCAATCAGTACTGAAGCTGAAAACAATGCCGGTGCCCTCGTGCTGCGTGATGACGACCTCACCACACTTCCAGATGATCCGGCGGATTTAGCCGAAGCGCTGCAGGCGCTTGCGGGACCGTCGGCCGGACTCAATGGCGGCGACATGTTCATCGACGGATTTACCGGCGGCCGTCTGCCACCGAAAGAGTCGATTCGAGAAATCAGAATCAATCGAAATCCGTTTTCGGCGGAATACGACCGGCTGGGTTTTGGTCGCATTGAAGTCTTTACCAAACCGGGCACCGATCGTCTCCGAGGGCAGGCGTTTCTCAACTTCAATGATGAGAGTCTTAACACCCGAAATCCTTTCGTGGCGACCCGTGCGCCTTTTCAGTCGCGGCGTTATGGCGGAAACATCAGCGGCCCTTTGAGTGCCAAGCGCGCTTCTTACTTCCTGGATGTGGAACGACGCGAACAAGACGATAACGCAACCATCCGTGCAGTTGTGCTCGATCCGGCGCTTAACATTGTTCCTTTTAGTCAGACTGTGCTGACTCCAGACCGTCGCACAACCTTCAGCCCGCGTCTTGACTATCAACTCAGTGGCACTAACACGCTCGTGGTGCGCTACAGCTACTCGCGTTCAAGCACGGAAAATGCCGGCGTCGGCGACTTCAATCTCCTCTCCCGCGCCTTCGACACAAACAGCACCCAGCACGTGTTGCAACTCACCGAGACCGCCGTAATAAATCAGAAGATCATAAACGAGACTCGTTTTCAGTTTTCGCGGGATCGGCGCGAGCAAGAGAGTCAGAACCCGTCGCCCACCTTGAGAGTGTCGGAGGCTTTTATCGGCGGCGGGTCGCAGGTAAGTCTCTCGACCAATCGTCAGGATCGGTTTGAATTACAAAACAGCACGTCGTGGACTCATGGCAATCACTCGCTGAAAGCCGGAGTGCGCTTTCGTTCAATCAGGATTGACGATGTCTCGCCCCAGAACTTCCGAGGCACTTATACGTTTTCGGGAGGCACTGGTCCGCAACTCGACGCAAACAATCAGATTGTACTGGTCAATGGGCAACCTGTGATCATCGCAATTACGAGCATCGAACGTTACCGGCGGACGATTCTTTTTCTTGGGCAAGGGCTTTCCGCCACCGAAGTTCGGTTGCGAGGCGGAGGTGCGACGCAGTTTTCAATTTCCGCAGGAAACCCAGAAGCGAAGGTGACGCAGAACGACTTCAGTCCTTTCATCCAGGATGATTGGCGGTATCGCCCAAATCTCACTTTGAGTCTGGGGCTACGTTACGAGGCACAGAGCAATATCAGTGATTGGAGCAACTTTGCGCCGCGCGTGGCCTTTGCCTGGTCGCCTGGCGCCGGTGCCGGGGCCAAACAGCAGAAGACGGTGATTCGCGGTGGCGTGGGGATGTTCTACGACCGGGTTGGCGAGAATCTCACCCTTCAGGAAAACCGCTTCAATGGCACGAACCAACAACAGTTTGTAGTGAGCGCTTCGTTGCCCAATGGTATCGCTATTCTTGATCTGTTTCCAGTGGTTCCCTCGGCGGCTGCGTTGACGGTTTTCAACGTGCCACAGACTGTGAGGCGCGTGGCTGGAGATATTCGCTCGCCCTACACCATTCAAGCGTCGCTGAGCGTCGAGCGGCAGCTACCGCACAACCTCACGGTTTCGCTCAGTTACGTGGGGGCGCGGATTGTTCACGTACTTCGCTCACGCAATATCAACGCGCCAATTACCGGCACAGGCATTCGACCCTTCGGCAATACCGGAAACATCTTCCAATACGAATCGAGTGGGCGTTTCAATCAAAACCAGATAATCCTGAACGTCAACAGCCGGTTCAGTCGGCGCATTAGCTTGTTTGGAAACTATGTTTTCAACCGCGCAAACAGCGACACCGATGGGCCAAATACCTTTCCTGCAAATCAATACGATTTGAGCAATGAATATGGACGCGCCTCAATCGACATTCGCCACCGGTTCTTCCTGGGCGGTTCGATCAACGTGTTGCCCTGGGACATACGCATGAGTCCATTTGTAATTCTCAACTCGGGCCGTCCCTTCAACATCACGACTGGTAGAGATACCAATGGCGATGCGCTGTTCACCGAACGACCAGCGCTGGCGACCGATTTGTCAAAGCCCGGGCTAATCACCACGCGCTTTGGTGTGTTTGATCCGAACCCGACACTTGGGCAACCGATCATCACGCGCAACTTCGCAACGGGCCCATCATTCTTTGTGGTTAACCTGCGGCTTAGTCGTACTTTTGGTTTTGGAGAAGAAGCGGGAAGCAGCGCGCGCGGGCAAGGCGGCGCTGGCCGTGAGGGCGCTTGCAGGGGCTGGTGGCGCAGTTGGGGGTCGGGGTGGACAACGCGGCGGCGGCGGTGGCGGTCGTGGCGGTGCCAGAGGCGGCGGTGGTGGTGGCCGAGGAGGAGGCGGCGGCGGCGGAGCTTTTGGCGACGGTGGTTCGACTGGCCGTCGCTACAATCTGACGCTTTCAGTGAATGTACAGAACCTGTTCAACCACACGAATCTGGGGACACCGATTGGTAATCTGACGTCGCCTTTGTTTGGTCAATCAAACACTACTGCCGGCGGGTTTGGTTTTGGCGGTGGAAATCAAGCTGCGGGAAATCGGAGGGTTGAGCTTTCGCTGCGGTTTACTTTTTGAGGATTAAATTAGCCGCGGATGAACGCGGATTTGAAAAGAAAAAGACTAAGCCACAGATTACACAGATAAACACCGATCTGAAAAAGACACTGAACTAGGTAGTGCCGAAATTGACCTTCTGAACTTTCCCTTTGATTTCTGATCAGTTTAATCCGTGTAATCTGTGGCTTAGTCTTTTTCTTTTCAGATCCGCGTTCATCCGCGCAAATCCGCGGCTAGATCTTCATTGTGGGAGCGTCGGCTTTGTCAGTTTGCAATCCACATTCAGCGCCTTCAGGAAGTTCAGCAGATCTTCGCGCTGATCAGGTGACGGGTTCCGCTTCTCGAGGTTCTTTCGATCGAGATATTGATTCGGCTTTCCTCCCGCCAACATGATGTCCACCGCTTCTTCTAGAGTGGCCGCGCTACCATCATGAAAATACGGCGCCGATTTGGCGACGTCTCGTAGAGTTGGCGTCTTAAAGGCTCCAGTTTCTTCCGGCTTGTTTGTGACCTTGAATCTTCCAACATCCGGTTCCTTCTGATCCATCCCAATCCCGACGTTGTGATACTGCTGATCGGCGAGCAGCACACCATCGTGGCAGTTTGTGCATTTGATCGCCTGAAAAATGTTCCAGCCGCGGACGGCGCTTTCGTTCATCGCCGACTGATCGCCGGCACGATAGCGATCCCACGCTGTGTCTCCGCTAATGATTGTTCGTTCAAAAGCTGCAATGGCTTTGACGATGTTGTCGGGAGTGGCATCGCCACCAAAGACCTTATGAAACTGCGAATGGTAACCCTCAATCGCGTTTAGCTTCGTCGCAATCTCTTCTGCTTTGGCGCCCATGTTAGCGCCGATCCAGGCAGCCATTGCCTGCTTCTCGAGCGACCCGCTGCGACCGTCCCAGTAGAATTCCCGGTGATAGCCAATGTTCCAGAGTGTTGGACTGCTGCGCGGCAACTGCTTGTTAAAGGCTCCGATCGACTTGGCCAGGCCGTCAGTCAAACCCTTTTCGCAAACGTGACACGAGTAACACGATCGCGTTCCGTCTCCACTTAATCGCTCGTCGAAGAACAACTGGCGGCCTAGTGCAACTTTTTCAGGTGTCAGAGGATTGTCAGCAGGGATTGGCATTGCTTCGTAAGTCGATAGCTGCGCCGGCAGCGGCAAAACCTCCGGCGCGAACTCAGCCGTTTCCGGCTGACGCTGGCAGCCGGCGATTAGAATTGCAATTGTCAAAAGGATGCCAGGGACCAGATAGCCTAAACGAAGTTTGTGTCTGACCATTGATTGTGCGCCTAAACGAGCCGCGCCCTCCGTTGATTATTTTGAAAGAAGCCTTGACAGGTTGCGCGGATTTTTGCACCGGTCAATCAAAATGTCTAGCTTATGGAACGGACGTGCGCATAGGATCCAACAAAGTTCATGCCCAGTAACCTGCGGTCAGAAGGGTGGCAGGCGGAGTAGCTCAACTACATAAGCTTGTGTCGGGAAGGGGGCAAGCGGAGCGCGCCCCCGCTCAAGGTCCATCACCCTTCAACTCAGAATAAACTGCTCAACCAGCCCCGCTCTGCGGGGCGAAAGTACAAAGCCTGGGGCGTTAGCTCCACGTCAGCGCAAAAAGATTCGAGAGCCCGTGAAACGAGCGACAGACAGCACATTCGACCAGGCTTTACGCTTTCGCCTGCTATCGCAGGCTGAAGACAAAGGACAAAACCTGGATAGTTCACTTCAGCTTGAAGGTCATGAATCTTGAGCGGGGGCGCGCTCCGCTTGCCCCCTTCCCGACACAAGCTCATGTAAGTTGCGCGACACTCCGCTTGCCCGCTTTCTTATAGCAAATTACTCGGCTTAATTTGTTGCTGAGGCTTCACCCTCGTCAAATTCGTGTCTGTTCGTGGATCGTTTCTTAATGTATTCGCCACACTCAGCAATTACGCTCTGACACAAATTATTCGAGAGGAACTAATCATGAGACCGCAAATCAAGCTGTGCTTAACTCTGCTCACGTTCATTGCGGTGGCTCTGTTCACCGGCTGTCCCGGTAATCAGGACCACGCGAACACGACTGCGACCACCACCGTTAGCCCGCCGCCAACCCAGGTTTTACAAATCCTCCCGCGACCTCAAACAATCATCGACGAGATGAAAGCCCGTGGCGAGCAAGACAGCGCCCACCCGGTGCTGAAGATAGTTTCACCGGCTGATGGATCTGTGGTTAACGGGTCAGTCGTCTCGGTCAGACTCAACCTGGGCGGCGATCTTAAGGGCTACCAACCTCACAAGGATCCCGCCACGGATAAGGGAAATCACATCCACGTCATTCTCGACAATGAACCTTACGAGGCATACTACGATCCAGGTCAGGCGTTCGAGCTGCGCAACGTCGTTGCTGGAAAACATACGTTGCGAGTTTTCCCCTCGCGCCCCTGGCATGAGAGTTACAAGAACGAAGGTGCCTTTCAGATGGTCATGTTCACGGTCAAAGGCGGTGGCGATGCAGCTAAACCGACTACGACTAACACCGGACAAACGATGGCTAATAACAACGCAGGCGGAGGATCGGGAGGGCAACGCGAGGGTAAGGACATGCCGGCCAGCACGGCTGTGGACATCGATCCGACCAAGCCGCTGCTCACCTTTAGCCGCCCGAAGGGTGAATACAAGGGTGAAGAAGCCGATCCGATCATGATCGAGTTTTGGCTGACGAATGCAAAGCTAAATGGAGACGGCGGGGAATATCGAATCCGATACATCATCGACGACGACGAACCGCGCTTCATAGACAAGTGGGAACCCATCTGGCTCTCAGGCTGGGTGAAGGGAGAACACATCGTCAGGTTGGAACTGCTTGGGCCGGATCGGTATCCAGTCCAGAACGGCACTTTCAATGCAACCACGCGCGAGATCATTGTGGTGAAGTAGCCATAGAGAAACGGGCGTTTTGGTCTCATAGTTTGTGCGATTGTTAGAGTTGTGAGCTGTGCCTCGAAAGTCATAAGCCGTTAACGCTACGGCTTCGCCGCCTGATGTGAGGCGGCGGCTGGCCGTGCGTGTTCCATTCACGTCTTTGGGTTACGCCCCTCTTTCGTACCGGTTCCCATGACCGAGAACCTGCACCGGGGCGTAGCCCCAGAATCTAAAGAGGACTCAACGGCGGGGCGGAGCCGCCGCCTCAGTGCGCCGGGATAAACCGGCAGGTTGTAGTGAATGAAAGAGTCACACGTTAAAGGTGTAGCCAACCATAACGGCCCCGAGTCATGCGTCATGTGGAGTGATCCATCGGG
>Ga0187892_10000576_pt1 | contig 94835 bp, 63 predicted proteins | sample MA1701073metaG_FD_139345 | JGI IMG/M metagenome (GOLD analysis project Ga0187892, IMG submission 139345) | Bio-ooze microbial communities from a basaltic lava cave in the Kipuka Kanohina Cave System on the Island of Hawaii, USA - MA170107-3 metaG ... | reverse complement strand
TTGCCGCTTTCGCCTTTCAAAACGTCGATCCATCGATAACCCTCCTTCTGGAATTCCAAAAAGGAAGGCCTTGATACATCAAGACTTTCGATCAACTCAATACCACTTGGACAGTACAACTATACTGAACCGGCACCCAACGGGCGCCAGCCGTGGGGTTTATCCCCCCGGTCCTGCGATCTCATGAAAACACGCGGAACCGCCCACCGATGACCGTGGTAATCACCGGCGCCGGCGGACAGCTTGGCAGCGAGTTGTGCCGGTTGTTCGGCGCCGCGGCAGTTGGACTGCACCGCGCCGAGCTGGATATCACGCGCGCTGACGACGTGCGAACGGTGCTGGCAAGGCTCGCGCCGCGCGTCGTGATCAACACCGCGGCGTACACGTCGGTCGATAAGGCCGAGGCGGAGGTTGACGCGTGCCGCGCGGTCAACGCCACTGCCGTCAGGAATCTGGCGGATGCCTGCCGCGAAATCGGCTGCCGGCTAGTGCAGATCAGCACGGATTACGTGTTCGGAGGGGACCAAGGGCGGCGCACCCCGTACCGCGAGAATGATCCACCCGATCCGCAGGGCGTGTATGCGCAAACCAAGGTCGAGGGCGAGCGCTATGCAGCCGTGTGGCAGCACCACACCATTGTCCGCACTTGCGGTTTGTACGGCCCGCCGGCACTAGGCAAGCCGGCGAATAATTTCGTCGACACGATGCTGCGGCTGGGCCGCGAACGACCGCTATTGCGCGTGGTGGATGATCAGCAATGCACGCCCAGCTATGTGCCGCACGTGGCGCGGGCGCTCGTGTTCTTGGTTGAGACGCCGTCCGATGGCGTTTATCACGTCGTCGATTCAGGCGAGACAACGTGGTACGGCCTGGCCGGCGAGATATTCCGCCTGGCCGGGATGGAGGTGACCTTGGAACGGATCACGACGGCCCAGTACGGCGCGGCGGCCCCGCGTCCAGCGTACAGCGTGCTGGACACATCAAAGTACCAGGCGCTAGGGGGACCGGCCATGCCGTCGTGGCAAGAGGCGCTGGCTGAGTATCTCCGATTGCACGGATATTGTAGCGGGGGTCAGTGACCCCCCTCCGCGCGGCGCACGAGTTCACATTCCGCTGTAGCCGGCCTCACTGAGGCCGGCTACAGTAAGGGACCGTGGCGATTCAGAAGCTGCTCATCGCGTCCATGCCGAGGCGCATCTTGAGCTCCTCGAATTGCTGCAGGTAGGCGTCGCTGGAGGAGTGAACGTGTTCCCCCTCGGTGATGAACTTCATCTGGTCGTTGCAGACAATGTCACGCCGCCGCAACGTGTCCTCGAACTCGTCGAGCTGCGCCCCGTAGACGACCAGCAGCTTGTGCTCGTCGAACTGCACTTCCAAGGGCACGGCGGGATTGAGGACCGCCACGCCGGTGCAACCGTCGTTGGTGAGCAGATCCTCGAAGTCCCAGAGGGTGCTCTTGAGCACCGGCAGGTCGATGTGCTCGCGATAAAGGTCCACGTGGCCGCGGCTGGCGCGATTGTGGCTGGTCTCCAGAACGACGTCGACCACCGTGCCCAACGGATCGAGCAAGTCCATGAACAGCTCGAAGAGATGCTCGTTGGACGCGGCCGCCATCAGCACCGGCACGGTCGAGTGGTTCTGCTCATCGCGATATACGTCGTGGCGATATCCCTGCGACGGGACAACCTGCATGTCGTAAGAAGGCCGCACCGCGTCGGTCAGCACAAAATCGCCATAGCGGACGACGCACAGGTGCGCTTCGAGCTGCTCTTCGGTGAGATGCTCGAAGCTGCTGGTGCCCATGGGCGTCGTGCCGTCGCGAAACACGTTGCCGAAGAATCGCTTCAGGAAACCCATGAAGGTTAATACCTCATCGGCAGGCCATGTGGCCCGGCGGTGGTCGATTGCCCCGACACGCTGGTTCGTCACGCAAACGTAGGTCACATTGACGTGGAATCGGGGGTGAATCGGCGCCCAACGCCCCGTCGCGCGGTCACGGCGCGATAGAAACGGAACAACCGATCCACTTGCCGCAATGGGAGCCCCATTCACGGGAGATCGCCCCTTTTCACCACACGCGCCGCTGTCCACGCGCTGGCGCCATCGACCCCATGGAAGTTTAGCACTCAGCACTCGGCGAAGCGGGCCATCGAGCGAAATCCAACACGCTTGCCCTTCAGGGTTTTCGAGGGACGCGGACGATTTGGTTGAGTTTGCCCCCAACAGAGCCGGCGCCTCGCGCGGAATCGGTCCGGGATGTAGACTTTGCCATTCACCGGGGCGAATCGGTGCGTGTCGGCTCGTGCACTTGGTTGCGCTGGCGCGGCAGTGTCCCGCCATCACAACCCCCACGCCAGCGATGAGAAGTCGGACGAATAACCGTGGTCTGCTATAATGCCGTGATTGAGGAAGGACGCTTCTTGCCGCTTGAACCAGGAGGGTAACGTGATGCACGCTCGAGAGGGCCGTTTTGGCATGGCGTGTTGGTTGCGGCGGCGTGTCGCGACGGTCGTGCTGTTAATCTGTTTCGGTGGGTGGGCGCATGACGCGGCGCTGGCCGGCGGCGCCCCGCCAGCGGCCGCATCCAGGGCCACGAAAACGGCCCACGCGAGCGCTCCGGCCGAATCAAGCGCGCCGCGCGAAACGTGGGACCTGCTTTTTCTGCAGCGCAGCCGTATCGGTTTCACGCATTCGACGATTTCGGACGCGGTGGAAAAGGGTCGCGCTCAAATCAAGGTGGAGCAGGAGTCGCGCCTGGCGGTGAAGCGCTTCGGCGAGCAGACCGAACAAACCATGAAATTCGTTTGCCTCGAAACGCCCGATGGCGAGCTGGTGCGCTTCGAGAGCACCGTCGAGTTGGGGGGCGCACCGACCGTTTCCAGCGGCTCGGTCGAGGGAGACCAGCTCGTTATCGCCACCACGACGCAAGGCAAGACAGAACGTCGCAAACTGGCCTGGGCTCCGAAGACCGGGGGATTCTTCGCCGTGGAGCTCGGTTTGCGCCGCGCGCCGATGAAGCCGGCAGAGCGCCGAACCGTGCGACAACTCGCGCCAATTTTCAATGACCTGATCGAGGTCGAGATGACCGCAGTCGACTACGAGCCAACGGAGCTGCTCGGCGGGACCTACGAGCTCCTGCGGATCGTGAGCAAGGTGACGCTGCCCGGGGGACTGAGCATGGAATCGGTCGCTTGGAGCGACCGAACGGGGGACGTGCTCAAGACGGAAATCGCGGCGATCGGGCAGACATCGCTGCGTGCCACGAAAGAGCTGGCGTTGGAGGATGCAGAGGAACCGGCCGTCGATCTGGGCGAAGGGTCCATCGTATCGGTCTCGAAGCCCATCCCGAGGCCGCACGAGACGCGACGGATCCGCTACGAGGCACGCATCATGGAGGGCGACCCAGCGGCGGCCTTTGTCGTGGGTCCCACGCAGGAGCTGAAGCCGCTGGCGCCGAATCGCGCTGAATTGACGGTCCGCGCGATCATTCCGGCCGCGGGGACGCGCCAGCGCGACCCCTCGAAGGGGGCAGAGCCGTCGAATGATGACCGTCGGCCGAACGGCCTCATTCAGAGCGACGACCCAAAGCTCGTGGCCATGGCGGCCGAGGCGGCCGCGAACGAGACCGACCCCTGGAAAGTGGCGATTGCCCTGGAGCGCTACGTCCACGATACGATCAGCGAGAAGAATTTCTCGCAGACGTTCGCCTCCGCGGCCGATGTGGCGCGATCACGCGAAGGGGACTGCACCGAGCACGCCGTATTGTTGGCGGCGCTGGCGCGCGCCAAAGGCATCCCGGCGCGCGTGGCAATCGGCCTGGTCTACATGCCTTCGCGCCAAGGCTTCGGATACCACATGTGGAACGAGCTGTTCATCAACAACAACTGGGTGGGGATGGACGGCACGCTGGCGCGCGGGGGAATCGGCGCGGCACATCTGAAGCTGGCCCATTCGAACCTGAACGGTGCCTCGGCCTATTCCAGCTTCCTGCCCGTGCTCTCGGTGTTGGGGCGACTGAGGCTGGACGTGCTCGAGATCGAATACCGGTAGCCACTCGGTTACCCGTTGGAGACGGTGATGAAACACAATTCTCGCGGTTCGGTCTTGCGGTTGTGCCTCGTCGCCTTGGCCGCACTTGTACCTGATACTGCATGGAGCCAGCATGCGGTGCCCACATTGGGTGACGAGCAAGTGCCGATCTTCAACGATCTAGGGGATCACACGCACCCGATTACCGTGTCGATGCCGGTCGCGCAGCAGTATTTTGATCAAGGGCTGCGCCTCTGCTTTGCCTTCAACCACGATGAGGCGATCCGCGCGTTTCTCGCGGCCGCGCGGGCCGACGGGACGTGCGCGATGGCCCACTGGGGCGTGGCCTTCGCGCTGGGGCCCAACTACAACCTGGAGGTCGACTCTGAACGACAGATTGCCGCCTGCGACGCCATCGACAAGGCCACGCAGTTGGCCGCCGGCGGCAGCGCCGACGAGCGCGCGTATATCGAGGCGCTTGCCGTTCGCTACTCGCGCGCCGCCGCCGCCGACCGAAAGCAGCTCGATCGCGCCTACGCCGACGCCATGTGCCAGCTTGCCGAGCGCTTTCCCGACGACTTGGACGCCGCGACGCTCGCCGCCGAAGCACTGATGAACCTGCGGCCCTGGGACCTGTGGACGCGCGAACGCGAGCCGCAGCCCGGCACCGAGCAGATCGTGGCGATGCTGGAGCGCGTGCTGGAAAAGAATCCTCGCCACCCCGGGGCCAATCACTTGTATATCCACGCGGTCGAGGCGTCGTCCAAGCCCGAGCGTGCGCTCCCCTGCGCCGACAGACTCGGGGCATTGATGCCGGGCGCCGGTCACCTGGTCCACATGCCGTCGCATATCTATTTCCGGATCGGTCGCTATGGCGACGCGGTGGCGTGCAACCAGCGAGCCGTGGAGGTCGACCGCCTGTACGTCGAAAAGTACAAGCCGGGCTGCGTTTATCCCAAAATGTATTACACGCACAACGCGCATTTCTTGTGGTCGGCGCTGTGCGTCGAGGGGCGCAGCGCCGAGGCGCTCGCCGCCGCAAAGAACCTTGCGGCGCTCTTGCCCGAAGAGACCATCCGCGAAATGCCGATGGTTGAGTACTTCGCGCCGATTCCACTCTTCACGCTGGCGCGGTTCGCGCGCTGGGACGAGGTTCTGGCGGCGCCCAAGCCGCCGGACGATTTTTCGTACACCACCGGCATGTGGCATTACGTCCGAGGGCTGGCACATCTGGGGAAGGGACGCGCCGACGAAGCGGGGGCGGAGCTGAAACGGCTGCAGGAAATCCGCGCCGGCATTTCCGCCGAGCTGGTCCTGATGCGGCACAGCGCCAGCGAGCTGTTGGGCATTGCCGAGGGGGTGCTTGCCGGAGAGCTGGAGGCCAGCGCGAAGCGGTTCGACGCGGCGTCGGATCATTTTCGAGAGGCAATCCGACTTCAGGATGGACTACAGGACGACGAGCCGCCACCGTGGTATTTCTCAGTCCGTGAATCGCTGGGACGCATGTTGCTTGAGGCCGGCAAACCAGCCGAGGCCGAGGCAATCTATCGCGAGGATTTCCGCCGCCTGCCCGAGAACGGCTGGTCGCTCTTCGGGCTTGCGCGAGCGCTCGAAGCACAAGGATCGGCCGAAGCCGGCGCGGTGAAAGCGCGGTTCGAGACGGCCTGGTCGCGCGCCGACGTAAGGCTGCCACTCGTCGCGGGCCATTAAGCGTCAGCCGCCGCGCCGCCGCCGAGCAATGTCGAGCGCCGGGGGGTTTATCCCCCCGGTCGTCAGCCGGCTGGCATTGCGTGTTTGGCAACAATGTTGCCGATTTTTTTGAGCGCTTCACGCGCGGCCGAAACGAGGTTCGAATCGGCGTCTTCGGCCACAATTTCCCCCAGCGGCGCCGCCGCCTCGACGACGCGCTGCCGTCCCAGCATCTCAATCACCGACTGCTGCAGCTCGTAGGCCGGTGTGCGGACAAGCGAAACGAGCGTACGGTGCAGCTCGGGATCATCCGGCGCGATCGCTTCCCAGGCCTCGAGCGCGGCGGTGCGGAGCTCCTGCGTGTGTGCGTCTGCGGTGCATCCCTTGACCAACGGCAGCAGCTCCTCCTTGCGAAGCTCCTTCGCGGCCGTGAGGCAGGCGAGCTTGATCTCATCGTACCAGCTTGGCCGGTCGAACTGCTTCTGCACCATGCTGGGCACAAGCTGTGGATTCGACCGAGCCAGCGCCACGATGGCCGTGGCCACCACGTCGGTGTGCGAGTCGTCTTCGATCAAATGTGCCAGTGCGCGGCGCGAGGCGGTAGTCCGAAACTCGGCCAGCGCCAAGGCGGCGGCCTTGCGCACGCGATAGTCGCCCGAATCGGCCACGGCGACCAGCAACTGCTCAGCGGCCTGCGTGCGCATGCGACCCAACTGCAAGGCCGCTTCCGCGCGCAGCGCCCAGAACTCTGCCGTGGAAATGATCTCGGAGAGCGCATCCTTCGATTGATCGTGGGCCGGGAAGCGGCGTGCCAATTCGCGGATCGCCCAGAGACGTCCCGCGACGTCGTCGTGCGTGGCCTGATAAGCCAGCTCCTCGACTTCCTTCGGAAAATCCAGCTCCACCAGCAGGTTCCCCTCGCCGTCGAAGCTCACCATCCGCGGCTTTTCGTCGCAGGCGATCACCAACTCGTGCTCGCGCTCGCGCAGCGTGATCCGCTCCTGCCGCGTGCCGCTCTCGGTGGCGATCGTCACCGTGGCCGGCAGTGTGAAGATTGCCTGACCGGCCACGTGCGGCTGGACCTGTTCGACCGACAAGAAGATGCACTTGTGCCGCGGCGAATGGCGGTAGCTGACCTCGAGCCTCGGATGGCCCGCCCCCGTGACCCATTGCAAAAAGAACTCGTCCAGGTTCTGGCCGGACGTTTCTTCCAGCGCGGATTGCAGATCGTGCGTATCGGCGTTATCGAACTCGTGCTTACGCAAATAATGGCCTAAGCCGCGAAAGAAAACCTCGTCGCCCAGCCGCCGCCTGAGCATGTGCAGCACCGCGGCGCCTTTCTGATAGGTGTGCTCGAGGTTGTAGATCGTGTTCGCGTCGTCGAAGCGGTGATAGACGAGCGGCCGGATGGTGTGCTCGCGACGGACGTAGTCAAAGTAGCGCTGGCGAGCCCAGTCGACGTCGAACTGGTACTGATCGCGGCCCGAGGCTTCCTCGTCCCACAGCATCTGCGCGAAGCTGGCGAAGCTTTCGTTGAGCCAGATGTGCGGCAGGCTGCGGCAGGTGACGTTGTTGCCGAACCAGTGATGCGCCAGTTCGTGGGCAATGATCGACTCGGCGGTCCAGAAGTCGGTATAGGCGCCCAAGGTCGGGCTGAAATCGTCGGGCGCATCGCGGCCGCGCAGTATGCTCAGGCCGTGCCCCGTGACGCCCGTGTGCTCCATTGCCCCGACGGCAAAATCGAGCACGGCGACCTGGTCGTACTTGCCCCACGGGTACGGATAGTCGAACCGCCGCGAGAAGAACTCGACCATTCGCGCGGTGTTCTTAAACACGCCGGTCCCGTCGCCGACGCGCCCCTTGGGGACCCAACAGCCGACGGGGGTTGTACTCGGCGCCGAGTCGAGCGTCGCGTATTCGAAATCGCCCACGTAGAGCGCCAGCAGATAATTCGCCTGGGGGCGCTCCTGGAGCCAGTGATAGGTGCTGTTTTCTCCGTGCTCGGCCGGCGCGGCAACTTGTTTGCCGTTGGAAATGGCCACGTAGGGTGTGGGCACCGTTACCAGGAGCTCGTTCGAGAACTTATCATTGACGTCGCTGTAAATCGGCAACCAATTGGCGTGCAATCCGTTCTCACCATAGGTGCTGACGAAATACCGGCCCGGTGCGTCGGGATTGGGCCGGAAGTACATGCCCGCCTTGGGGTGGCAGTCGTACTCGATGACGACGCCGCGTTCTTCCAGCGCCGCGCAGTCCTTGGGCCAGGTGATGTGGAGCGTTTTTCCTTCCGTGCGGAATTCGAGCTTCGCGCGGTCATCGTCGGCCGTGGTAACGGCCTTGACGTCTAACTCGATTGCATCCAGCGCAATCGTCCGCAGGGTGCGGAGCGGGGCGAACCGGATGATCGCCACGCCGCGCACGCCTCGCTTCTCGAAGTCGAACGCGATTTCGGCCTTGTAGTGGCGGATGTCAATCTGCCGCTCGCGCTGCGTGTGCAACGCCCCTTCGGGCAGCCGCTGGGCGAGCGCGCAGGGTGCGAGCGCGAGTACAAAAAACAGAATCCAAAACGCCTTGCGCGTTATGTTCAATGCCATCGTTCAAACCGCCAAAATGAGATACTCGGCCCTGAGTCGCACATCCAAGTATAGGTGAAACATCCCGTCTCGATTTGCACCACGACTGGCGCCGGGTGCCACGGGTTCGGCGATAGCCGACCCCGTGCTTGCCGTTCCGAAGAACCGATACACGTAGCGCCCTCTCAATCAATCCTGTAGGGATTGAATTGCTGAGTCCACGGTTGGGGCGTAGTCGCTACCCTGGGTCGTCTGGCAACAATCCCTGTCAACCCTGAAGGGGTTGCATCTCCGCGCGGGGTTCGATGCAACCCCTTCAGGGTTGGTTCTGATTTCGCAGTACGACCCCAGGGTAGCGGCTGCGCCGCAACCCTCGGCTGAATGCTTGAATCCCGTTGGGATTCGTCCGAGCGCTTGCGAATCTCTTGAACCGGCGCGACAATGAGCCTGCTTCATTTGCGAAAATCACTCCCATGGCCGACCTCAATCGACAAATCACGCTCGCCGCACGGCCGCTGGGATTTCCCAAGGAGTCGGATTTCCGATTGGTCGAGTCGCCCCTGCCGCAGATTGGCGAGCGAGAGGTTCTGATCCGGACGATCTACTTGTCTGTCGATCCGTACATGCGCGGCCGGATGAACGACCGTGCGTCGTACGCGCGGCCCGTGGGAATCGGCGAGGTGATGACCGGCGGCGTGGTCGGCCGCGTCGTCGCCTCGAACCAGGAGCGTCTTCGTGCTGGCGACATCGTCGAGGGGCTGTTGGGGTGGCAGGACTATGCCGTCACCGGCGGCGAGGGGCTTCGGAAGGTCGACCCCAATTTGGCGCCCGTCTCCACGGCACTGGGCGTCTTGGGCATGCCCGGAATGACCGCCTACTTCGGGCTGCTGGAGATCGCGCCGCCAAGGGCCAGCGAGACGGTCGTCGTCTCCGGCGCCGCCGGCGCGGTCGGGTCGCTCGTGGGCCAGATCGCCAAGATCAAGGGTTGCCGCGTCGTGGGCATCGCCGGATCCGACGAGAAGGTGGATTACGTCCGCCGCGAGCTCGGCTTCGACGCGGCCATCAACTACCATACGACGCCGAGTCTCTTCAAAGCATTGGCCGAGGCCTGCCCAAAAGGCGTCGACGTCTATTTCGACAACGTCGGCGGGCCGATCACCGACGCGGTCATTGCGCTCCTCAATCCGCGTGCACGCGTCAGCGTCTGCGGCCAGATCTCGCAGTACAACGCGGAAAAACCGGAATTGGGCCCACGGCTGCTCTGGAAGTTGATCGAGAAGCAGGCACGCGTCGAGGGTTTTCTCGTCTTTCAATTCGCCGATCGCTACAAGGAGGGGGCCGCGCAGTTGGCCGAGTGGCTCCGCTCCGGCCAGGTGAAATACCGCGAAAACATCGTGCGAGGGCTCGAAAACGCGCCGCGCGCCTTCATCGGCCTGCTCCACGGCGAAAACATCGGCAAACAGCTCGTGCAGGTGAGCGAGGCCTAGGCGTGTGGCTCGTCGCAAGAAGCCCAGCAACAAGGCGAGCCGCGATCGCCGAGACGGCACGAAGCCGCGACGCAGCCACGGCGGCATTCAAGTTGAGCGCGTCGCGTCTCAAAACGCCTGGCGGCTCGTGCATCCGCGCTGCGCGCGAGAGCGCGCCGAAGACATCGAAGAAGTGCAGCAGATGCTCGCCGCCGGCGAACTGGAGATCGCACGCGACGAGCTCCGCTGGCTCTTAAACAGTTGCAGCGATTTCATCGGCGCGCACCGGCTACTCGGCGAACTGGCGCTCGCCGAAGGCGACCTTCGCCTGGCACGCGCGCACTTTGGCTACGCCTACGACATCGGCCGCGAAGCGGCGCGCAGCGCGGGGGCTCGCTCGCTTCCGTATCGCCTCAAGGCGAATCAGTCATTCCTGGAATCCGCCAAAGCGCTCGCCTGTTGCCTCCACGAGCTGAACCGCCCCAGAATGGCCGTGCGTGTGCTGGAACGACTACTGCAGTGGGACCGAAGCGATCCGCTCAAGGCACGCGAGCTGCTCCGCCAGTGGGAACCGCCAGATGAAGCGTAGACCGCCGCGCGCGATCGACGCGCTGGCTGGATTTCACAGTCGCGTCAGGTGCAGTCAATCACGTAGGGATTCAGGTCGTGGGATGCTGATAAAGTAAGATGGTCCGGTGCGCTCAATACCGCCGCTTCGGTCGCGGGACGCGGCCCTTGGATCGACCAGGCCGCGCGGGGCGTGCCTCGCGAACCACGCTGCGGACCTCGGTCATGGTGAGCGTCTTGCCGACGCTCGAGCGCATCGCCTCGATGCGGTCGCGGATGGCGGCGGCGCGTTCGAATTCGAGCGACTCGGCCGCCGCATACATCTCACTCTCCAGCTCGGCAAGGTATTCCTCGGTGATGTACTGCGCGTCGTCCGATCGCCCGACGGCCGCGTTGGCCTGCGCATGGGCCGCCGCCTCGGCCTCGATGCCGTCGCGGATCGCCTTGCGGACCGTTTCGGGCGTGATGCCGTGCTCTTTGTTGTATTCCTCTTGCATCGCGCGGCGGCGGCGCGTCTCCTCGATCGCGCGCTGCATCGAATCGGTCACCTGATCGGCGTAGAGCAGCACCTTGGCGTTGACGTTGCGCGCCGCGCGGCCGATCGTTTGCATCAGCGACGTCTCGCTCCGCAGGAAACCCTCCTTGTCGGCGTCCAAGATCGCCACGAGCGACACCTCGGGCAAATCGAGCCCCTCACGCAGCAGGTTGACGCCCACCAGCGCGTCGAAGTGGCCTTGTCGCAGGTCGCGCAAGAGCTCGACACGCTCAAACGCGTCCAACTCGCTGTGCAGCCATTTGCACTTGATGCCCTTTTCGGTCAGGTAGTGAGAAAGGTCCTCGGACAACCGCTTGGTGAGCGTGGTGACCAATACTCGCTCGCCGACCGAGGCTCGATTCTGAATCTGCTCGAGCAGGTGCGGCACCTGCCCGCGCGCCGCGCTGACCTCGATCACCGGGTCCAACAGACCCGTCGGCCGGATGACTTGCTCGACCATTTCGCCGCCGGTTTGTTCCAACTCCCACGGACCCGGCGTGGCCGAGACGTAGATCGCTTGGCGCGACCGCGCCAGCCACTCGTCGAACCGCAGTGGCCGGTTGTCCAATGCGCTAGGCAGCCGGAAGCCGTGCTCGACAAGCGTCGACTTGCGGCTGTGGTCGCCGGCGAACATCCCGCGCACCTGCGGCACCGTGGCGTGCGACTCGTCGACGAAGAGCAGGAAATCGGGCGGAAAGTAATCGAACAGTGTATTTGGTGCCTCTCCGGGCGCGCGCCCGCTCAAGGGGCGGCTGTAGTTCTCGATGCCCGGGCAATAGCCCACCTCCTGCAGCATTTCGATATCGAACCGCGTGCGGGCGCTCAGGCGCTGCGCCTCGAGCAGCTTTCCCTGCTCCTTCAACTCGGCCAGCCGCGCCTCCAGCTCCTGCTTGACCGCGGCGACCGCGGCGTCGATGCGGTCCTCGGGCAGCACGAAGTGCTTGGCCGGATAGATGAAGAGCTCGGAACGCTGCTCGATTACTTCACCGCTGGTGGGGTTGATGAGCTGAAGTGCTTCGACCTCGTCGCCCCAGAACTCAATGCGGAAGGCGAACTCCTCGTACGCGGGCCAGACCTCGACCGAGTCGCCCCGCGCGCGGAACCGCGCCCGTGCCAGCTCGATATCGTGCCGTTCGTACTGAACATCGACCAGCCGGCGGAGCACGTCGTCGCGGTCGACAATCTGTCCCACGCGCAGGCCCACCATCATCGCCTTGTAATCTTCGGGCGAGCCCAGGCCATAGATGCAGGAAACGCTGGCCACGATGATCACGTCGCGCCGGCTGACGAGGGCACTGGTCGAGGCCAGCCGCAGCCGGTCCAAATCGGTGTTGATCGAGGCGTCCTTCTCGATGTATATGTCTCGCTGTGGGATGTACGCTTCGGGCTGATAATAGTCGTAGTAACTGACGAAATAGTGCACCGCGTTTTGGGGGAAGAATTCGCGAAATTCGGCGTAGAGCTGGGCCGCCAGCGTCTTGTTGTGCGACATGACCAAGGCGGGCCGCTGCACGTTCTGGATGACATTGGCCATCGTGAACGTCTTGCCCGAGCCGGTCACGCCCATCAGCACCTGTTGCGGGCGCCCGCTGCGTATGCCGTCGGTCAGCGCGGCAATGGCCTGCGGCTGATCGCCAGCGGGCTGGAACGGACTTTCAAGCTGAAAACCCACGTGGATGTTCTCGGCTGTCGCCCTGCCCCAATCCAACAATCCGGTACTTTGAGCATAGGTAATCCTCCCGTGTCTGACCATTGGAGCCGCCCCCCGCCGCCGGCCGATGAAGCCTCCAGAGAGGGACCGCGGAGGAAGGGCCGAATGATGGAATTTACGGGCAACGGACCGTCGACCTTAAGCTTGGCGCTCGTGGGCATTTGCTGCCTCGTGTGCTATCATGCGGCTCGGCTGTTGTGGCAGCATCGTAAGGAGTTGCGCCGGGGTGTTGCTCGCGGAATCGGCGCCGACAAGCATTCCGCCGATCAGCGCCAGGCGGCGTGACGAGAGCGCGTTGGTGCGTCATCGGCCGGCTTACGCCGGCCGCTCGCCGAAGGTTATCGGGCGATGGCGACTCTTGTTTATGCGGTCGCGAGGCCCGAATTGTCTCCATATGCCATGCCGGACCGCTTCCGGCACGAGATCGCCTACTTCATGACACCGTCGGGGCATGGCGGAGTGCCGCCGCTGGCTGCCGGCGAGTATTGGGTCCGCCGCGACGACGCACGCGAATGGCTCGACTCCGGCGTGCTGCGGATCGTCTCACCGCTCGACAGCCACAACCAGGCCGAGATCGAGCTCAGCGAAGAGCAAGAAGGATGGCTCGAATGGATGAGGTCCAATGAGATCGAGCACATCCGACTCGCGTAGGCCGACTCCAGACCGCGGCACAACGGTTTTGCGATCCCCCATTCGCTCAGGCTGGCGACGGTTTGACGACCGAGCGGCTCCCTCAAGGTGTATTTTGTGAATTATTCTTCTCAAGCGGGCGCAGGTATGGCCGCATCCGTTCGAGTATGCGCGGCCCGATTCCGCGTACGCGCCTCAGATCGTCAAGCGTCTGAAAGTGTCCCTCGTTGCGTCGCGATTCGACGATCCGCCGCGCCAGGGTCTCGCCGATTCCGGGCAACTGCGCCAGCTCAGACCAGTCCGCCGCGTTGACGTCGACCTGAAACTGAAAGGTACGAGGCCCAGCCTCGTCGATTTCCACCAGCCCTCCGGTCCCTCCGCCGGCGGCGACCCAAAAGGTCGCCATGGCCACGAGTGCCACGATCACCAGCGCACCCAATGTGGCCTGGTCCGTTCGGCGCAATAGCCAATCACCGGAGTGGTCGTCATGGGCGGAGTCTGGAGTTGTCGACGTGGTCATCGATCTGCCGGCGCCATTATCGCTCTGTTGCCGCGGCCGATCGACTCCCTGGCCACGCTCGACTACCTGCTTGACCAACCATCTCCGGCGCGCCTAGCATGCGATGGCGATTTTCCTAGCGGCCCGTTGATAAGGTGCCCATTACCATCAGTCGTTGTGTGCCACTGGCTCTGCCAGTGTGAAACTCGCTCGATGGTCTAGCACTGGCAAAGCCAGTGGCACACAATCAGGAATCCAAAACGCGATCTTCAACGGGCTGCTAGAGCACCCCCTGCATTGGACCATGCACCGTGGCCAGCGAGTTCACTGCCGTCGATTGGGACGACCGCCTGGTCGAGGATTTCCAGCACTTGCTGTACCTCGCCGTGCGCGAGGATTTGGGCCGCCATTACGACCTGACGACGATGGCCGTGGTGGATGAAGGCGCTGTCGGCCATGCCGCGCTCGTGGCGCGCCAGAAAGGCGTCGTCGCCGGAATGCCGGCCGCCAGGCTCGTGCTGGCCGAGTTCGACGCGCGTCTGGTAATCTCGCCGCGACATCACGACGGAGACGACGTCGAACCCGGCACGGTCTTGGCTACGATCGATGGGCCGGCACGCAGCCTCCTCACGGCCGAACGGCTCGTGTTGAATTTCGTGGGTCGCCTCTCGGGTATTGCCACGCTCGCGCGGCGTTACGTCCGGAAGGTCACGGGGACCAAGGCACGCATCTACGACACGCGCAAAACCACCCCCGGCTGGCGCCGCCTTGAAAAATATGCGGTACGCATCGGAGGTGGATGGAATCATCGACAGGGCCTCTATGACGCCGTATTGATCAAGGACAACCACTTGGCGCTAGCGGTCGGCCAGCACCGCTCGCCGGCGGACGCCGTGCGGCGTGCTCGCGTATTCATCGAGCACCATTGCGGAGACGAACGCGGCGCGCCCACGGTGGTCGAGGTCGAGATCGACTCGCTCGACCAGCTTGACGCAGTGCTGGACGCCGCTCCCGATATCATCCTGCTGGACAACATGCGGCCGTCCGAACTTGCGGAAGCCGTGCGCCGCCGCGACACGTCCGGCAGTATCTGCATCCTCGAGGCCTCTGGCTCGGTTCGGCTGGAAACAGTGGCCGAGATCGCCGCCACGGGCGTCGATCGGATCAGCGTCGGCGCCCTGACCCACTCCGCGATCTGGCTCGACGTCGCCCTGGATTGGTTGCCGAACGCCGTGCCGTAGTGTGCCGTCGAGCGCAGCGACGACGCACCACGATTAACGCAACGGGTAGGGCCTGTAGCGTGTTGGATTCAGTCGAGCGCAGCAAAAAAGCATCACGTTTACTGAATTTGACACCCTGTGCCCGCGACCTATAGTTCCGATGCACCCACGCCTTGGGGAGGGGCGTGGGGCAATGGGCGCAGCAGGGAAAGCTTGGAGCTTGAGGGGACCCTGCTGCGCCTTGCCTTTTTTTTCGGACGCGCACTAGCGCGCCTGACCTCGTGGCGGTTTTACAGGGGTCGCTCAACATGACCCGCCACATCCGATTCCCGCGCGCCTTCACGCTTGTCGAAGCGCTCATGGCCATGTCGATCACGGTCGTGGCCGGCGGGGCGATCTTGTTCGGTATGGCCAGCACGGTCGACATCACGGACGACTCCCTGCAGCGAACCATCGCACGCGGCATCGCGGAACAGCTCATGGAGGAAATGGCCGGTTGCTTCTACTACGAGCCGGGCGGCAGTCCCACTCAATACCCGCTCGGTCCGGCCGGCTCGGAGGTCTCCGGTGCCAGCCGGCAGTTGTTCGACGACATCGGCGATTTTCATGCGTTGACACAGCAGCCACCACGAGACAGCTATGGCATGATGCTGGGACAAGAAAACGGCACAGGGGGCCTGAGGCAAGAGGCCTTCCGCGTCCGCGACGGCTATTTCGACAATTGGCGTACGACGGTCAACGTCTATTACGTTTCGTCCTCTACTCCGGGCACGCCGCTCGCCGCCGGTCAGACGAGCAACTATCGCCTGGTCCAAGTCCACGTGTATGTCGATCAACCTGAGGGCGCCACACGTGAGCTGGCCCTACTATCGCGCGTCTTCGCCTATGTTCCACTACCCTCATAGTTCGGGAACAATTTGCCGCACGCGTCAGGCTCTCACCCTGATCGAGCTTATGATCGCCAGCTCGATCATGGCGATCATGGTGGCGGCGCTGGCCGGAGTGGCCATGGCGGTACGCCAAAGCTGGGACTACAGCCACGCGCACGGGGACGCCAATCTGCACGCCCAAGTGGCGCTGGCGCGAATCGCCCGCGCCGTCAGTGAAGCCACGACCACTGAGAATCTCCCGGGCGTGGCAGTAGCCGTATATCAGGTCGGCACAGAGCAGTTTCCCGACACGCTGGTCGTCTGGAATCCCGCTGGCGCGCCTCAGAACGCGACGGGGCCCCCGCTGGTGCGCGAATGCGTGTTTTACTGTCCCGATCCGGTCGATCCACGACGGCTGGTGGAGATTACGGCGCCGGCGGACAATTCGACCATCTCGCTCACGAGCGACATCACGTCGCCGGCGGGGCTGGCGCAGGTCGATGCGATCAAGGCCGCGCCGACGAGCCAGAAAGTCCTGCTCACCCCACGGCTGCGCGTCGTCCGCGTCACATCCGATCCGTCGAGTGCTCGCGGCTGCGTGCGGTTCGTGCGCCGACTGCGCCCTTCGGCCGCGGAGTGGGCCAGCTATAAAGCGGGAACGCTCACTTGGGCCAATCTCTCCTGGCCGCAGACGATCTATGGCTCGACGACCGGGCTGCGTCAGGCTTGGGTACGAAGCGAAATACAGCTTGTGCCTGGCCGCGACTTGTCGAGCGCCGACCCCGACGCGCCGGTCACCGCGCCCGATGCCGACGAATTGATTCGCGGATCGGAGCGCGATCTGGCGGTTCCCTTTTTCGGCTCGGCGTCAGTGTATTACGATATGCCGAAGTAACGCGGACTCACCAAGAGGACACCGAGGCAAGGAAACGACGAGACCGTCGAGGGCAACCGCGCAATCCGAATCAACTCCCGCCCTTCACTGCTCGGAACCGCAGCCGCACGTAATCGGCCGTCCATTGGCTTTTGTCATCACATAGGTGCGGCCGCAGTCGCTCGGCGACTTCGTCCAAGAATGGGGTCCGTTCGGATTCGGCAAGCGCGGCCAGGAAGCACTGGGCGAAGGTTTCCAGCCATTGACGAATATCGCCCGGCAGCGGCGTCGGTCGCGGTATGAGCGCGATCCACTCGACGACGAAGCGGGCCTGCTCGAGCCGCGCGCGATAGTCCTCCATGGTGGGAAAATACCATGGATCGAGCGATCGGCCGTCGATGCCTCGGCGCTCAAGCGATTCCAACAGCGCGGCGTGAATCCGCGCCACGCAGCCGTGTCCGCCGAACTCGGCCACGAACCGCCCGCCGTGCACCAGTGCGCGGTAGACGCCGGAAATCACATCATCGGCACGCGGCATCCAGTGCAGCGCGGCGTTGCTGAACACCGCGTCGAACTCGCCGTCGAAATCGAGCGCTTGTCCGTCAGCAACGCGAGCATCCAGGCCGCGGCGCCGCGCCGCCTCGACCTGCTCTCGGCTGCCGTCGATCCCCACCACCTTGCAGCGCGCGGCGACGAGCTTCTCGGTCAATTCACCATCGCCGCAGCCGAGGTCCAGGATCCGCTCGCCGGCCACCGGTGCTAACAGCTCGACCACCGCCGCACCTAACTCGGATACGAACCGCGCATGCCGAGCGTACAACTCGGGATTCCACGTTTGGCTCATGGTCATGGAATTCTTTCGCCAGGCCGTCCTGAATGACAAGAAAGTATCCACTGGGTTCACCGCGGTCCAGTGATTGGGGTCCTGGCCACTCGACGCTCAAGCGGGTCGCTGGATTCGCGGCGTGGGGCTTGTTCGCGGGTGGGAAGTAGCTGCGCGATCGCGCGGGCGGATCGCGGTTGCCCGATTCCGCTCGCGGCCTTACGATGCTCACGTCGTACACGATTACAAGGCGAATCGGCACGTATTCGCTCTGGCGGACCCTTGCCACCCGACGGCGACCGCATCGTCATGAAGCAACTGAAATTCACCGAAGAATTCGTGGCGATCTACGACGCCGCCGTGGAGCTGGCCAAGGCGGTGAAGGCCGACGCGATCTTGCTCTTGGTGGACGGCCCCACGGATTGGGAGCGTCTGAAGGAAATCGCCGACGGCAAACGGCTCCTCGTGGCGGCCGATACGCGCGAGCAGCTTGAGGGAGCGGTGGAGTGCCAGTTGAGCACCGTGGCGGTTGACATGGCGGACCGGCCCATGCACGAAAAGCTGGCCCAGGCGCTCTTGGAGAGCGTGGCGGACGACCTGCTCACGCCCGGCGCAACCGTCGTGGCGCTCTACAGCGGCTTTGAAGTGGGCACGATCGACTCGGTCAGCCTGATGGATTTGGGAGATCACCTCGGCCGGCTGACCGGAAGTGACCTGCGGCAGCTCGAAACGCGCGTCCCACTGGATACGCTGAAGATCGTGGTCGACCTGGCGCTCGACATCGGCCGCGAGGGGCGCGAGGGGAAGCCAGTGGGCACGCTCTTCGTGGTCGGCGATACGCGGAAGGTTTTGTCATACACGCGGCCCACCGGGTTTGATCCCGTCAAGGGCTACAGCCGCAAGGAACGAGACCTGAACGACCGGCGCGTACGCGAGGGGATCAAGGAGATCGCGCAAATGGACGGGGCGATTATCGTCTCGCCCGACGGCGTCGTGGCGGCAGCGGCACGGTACATCGATGCCCCGGCCAGCGGCGTGACGCTCAGCAAGGGACTGGGCGCTCGCCACTGGGCGGCCGCGGCCATCAGCCGCGTCACCAAGGCGGTGGGAGTAGCCGTAAGCGAATCGAACGGCACGGTGCGAATCTTTCAAGACGGCGAAATGGTCCTGCGCATCGAGCCCTTCCGCCGCCCGCTCAAATGGAAGGACTACGTCTACGAACCGCCGGGGACGGAGTGACGCGCCTTATGCACCACGGAGACACGGAGGCACCGAGACGAGAAAAGAATGGAAGGCAGCAAACGAAGCAATGGGATCTATGTCGATTGCTCCGTTCACTTCGCTTTTTTCTCCGTGACTCCGTGTCTCCGTGGTGATCAATCGAAGTCAATCCATCGACCGCGGCCGCTCGATCAAGAGCGCCACCTCGAACCGTGCGTGCGGACTTGTGGCGTTGACGACTTTGGCGGGTCGGATGCGCAGCTCGCTGGTCACCTTGTTCCCCTGGCGCACGCGGTAGAGGAAAAGGCTCGGATCATCGGTGAGTTGGCGTACGAATTGGTGCTTCTGTGACAACATGGCCACGAGCCGCCGGCTATCGCCGGTCGTTCCAAAAAACGTGATCCGCTGCACGCGCTGCTGGGGGTTGAAATAGTAGGTGAGCGAGCCGGCCAGATCGTCCTCGCGCGTCCCGGTCACCAACGGCGCACGGTAACCCTGCATCTCCAGGTCGGCCAATCGCGTGGAGACGCGCGGCCACTGCGCCAATACCCAGGCCGTCGTAACGTCGAAACGGAAAATGTCATGGAAGTCGCGCGCCGCGCTGCCCTCGGGGGGCACGACCGCAGGTGTCGTGTCGGCCGTGGATGGATCCGAATTCGCAACGCCCGGTTTGGCGGCGCCTGCCGGCGAGACTTCGTCCTTCTTGGCGACGAGCCCTGAAAGTTTCTCGCTCACTCCCGTCGACGTGAGCGCATAAGGAATCGCCACCGCCGCCAGCACGATCGGAACGAACCAACGGCGTCCAAACATGCCTGGTGTTTTTTTCGTTTGGGTGAGTGCCATCACTTGCCTACCATCCCGCCATCGGTGTAAATCGGCCAGGCGAACTCGCGGATTCAGTTGCGCGGCTCTGGTGGCCGAACTGTGCTGTAGCGCTCACCGTATAATCAGCATTGCGTGCAGATTTTCCAAAGCGGATGGGCCCGCTCGCGACCGCGGATGTCTGGCATGGCGTGCGAATCGAGTGTTGACGGTCGTGTCATGCGCCGGGCGCTCCTGGCAATCGCCTGCGCGATGGGCAGCTCGGCCAACGCTTGCCGCACCGACTACGCCACCGGCGCTGAGGAAACAGTGCTGGTCGTGCGCGAGCAAGAGGGCCGGTTGCAAATTCTCTCGACGTTCGCGCCTGGAAAGCACGTGGTCCGCGGCCTGAGGCGCGGTGCACGCGATGTCGTGGCGCAGGCCGTGGTCGGCCCGGGCACGGGAGCCTGGCGGCCAGTGCGCTCCCTGACGCTGGAATGTGGTCACCGGCGCGCGCCGCAAGCGCCGCGGCCGGGCCGAGCACCCGGGTTCGAGCCGCGCCAGTGGTCCGAGGGTTTTGCTGTCCATCTGGAGCCGCGCGCGGGCGCAAGTCAATTCACGCTGCGCTTCGAGCACGTGGGGTTTCAAGGGGCCGAGCTGCGGCCGCGACAGGTCACGCTCGTTCAGGGAAACGGTCAGTATTACCTGACGGTTCACAATCCCCCGCGCGCGGGACGAGCGCTCGCGGCGCGGAGTTTCACGTCGCTCATGCTTGAGTATCCGCAAGCGTATCGGTCATTGGAGGAAGTGGCCGAGCTTTGCTCACTGCCAGGCTGGTCGCTGGTGCCTCACAGCTTGTTCAGTCCGACGGTCATCGCGATGGTGATGAGCTCGCGGACGCCTCCGTCGCCCTCGGCCGAGCCGACCGATGCCCAGTTGCGCCGCTTGATCGAGCAGCTAGATAGCGATCAATACGCGGCGCGCGAGGCGGCGTCGCGGTCGATCCTGCAAGGCGGCGGCCGAGCAAGCTTGTTTCTCGATCGAATCGACCCACGCTCGCTGAGCGTGGAGCAGCGCTTGGAGGTCGCATACCTCGCGCGATCGCTGGCCACTCAGTTTCCACCGCAGCCACGGCCGGTTTCCGATTCGCAACTGGCGGAGCTGTGGCGAACGCAGCCATCGACGTGGCTGGCGCGGCTGGTGCTCTCGTCGGACAACGAGGTGCGCGCCTGGGCGATCGAGCGGCTGCAAACTAGCGGCATCACGGCGCGCCTGCCCACGCAAGCCAGTCGTGCGGAGCGCGAACAAGTGTTCGCCGAGGTCTGGCGCCAAGTCCAGCGACCGTAACTGGCATAGCGCGCCACGGCGGGCGCGGCCCTGGTCGTGTGAACGTTGCCAGGGATTTCAGTCCCTGGCAGGAAGGCTTGTTTTTTTCGCGCCCGGAGGGCGCGCGAGGCTTGGTCGGCGATTTTCGCTGGCCCATCCGGGCGGTTGAAGCAAAGGGGTATCTGTTTCCAGGTGCTGAAGCTCCTGGCAACGAACGAGCGCCCTACGGGCGGTCCGGACGCTGCGCTCCGCTGGCTCATTGCGCGCAGCTCGGGTGCGCGAGGCAACAGGCTATAGAAACAGGCCTACTAACTCAGGCTTCCTACGTGCCCTTCTTAAGCACCTTGTCGAAGAAGTCGCGCGAGACCTGGTGGGTGCGTTTCATTTCCTCGTTTCCCCAGCCGTGGCCGGCGCCTAAGAGCACTTCCACTCGGCCCGGCACGCCCGAGTTGGTGAGCGACGTGGCCATCTGGAATGCCTGGTCATAAGGCACCAATACGTCCTTTGTGCCCTGGAACAAGAGCATCGGCGCGTCGCCCTCGTTCACGTACGTGATTGGCGAAGCGCGCTCGTAGAGGTCTTTCTTCTCCTCCAACGGGCCGCCGATAAAATCAGCCACCAGTCCCTTGGAAACCGGCGGATAAGTACCGACGAGATTCGTTGGACCGAAGTAGGCGACCACGGCCTGCACTTTGCTCGATTGATCGCCCCAGCCGCCTTCACCCTCCAGGCCGTCGGCCGAGTCCATGGCGCCGAGCATCATTGACAGGTGTGCTCCGGCCGAATAACCAATCGCGCCGATTCGCTCGCGATCCAGGTTCAGCTCGTTGGCGTGTGCGCGCAGCCAGCGCACCGCGCATTTCACGTCCTCGATCTGAGCCGGAAAGCGGTGCTTGGGCGCGAACCGATACCCCACGCTGGCCGCAAGGTAGCCGCGAGCCGCCTCTTCCTTGATTGCCGGTGCGAGCATGTCCTTCGAGCCGCCTCGCCATCCGCCGCCGTGAATGAAGACGATGCACGGAACGCGGCCCTCGACCCCCTTGGGCTTGGCCAGGTGCAGCGTGAGCTTTTCGCCGCCGCCGGTGCCGTATTCGACATTCTCTTGATAGTCGACCTCGTAGGCTTCACTCCGCGCCGTGCGAGTGTGGAAGACGATCCACAATCCAACCGCGCAATAGGTGGAAATCGTGACCATTCTCGAGCGATGCATGGTAGCCTCCCTGGTCAATGGGTGGGGTGAACAAGAACAAGAACGGATGGGGTCGCGCAACGCTAGTCGAACGACCACCATCAACAGCAGAATAACCGGCGCCGGCACATTCAGCAACGCAATCACCAGCGCGCCGCTGTCGCCGGGGACTGGGGATGGACCATCGGTTATCCGCGCGACAGGAAGTGCTCGCGCAGGCGGAGTTCCAGGTTCGGAATACGGCGGTGCAGTCGATCGCTAAGCGGCTCTGGAGGCGTGCCGTCTCGCAGATCGACCATATAGCGCACCAGCTCGTCACGCGCCGCCGGCGGGCCGTGCAGCATGAAATGCACCCACGCCCAGGCATCGCGGTATTCGTCGCGGCCCATCTGGGCGAGGTCCGTCTTTCTTTCCAATTCCGCGGCTGCCGCGAGGCTGCCCCAGCGAAGTTGCCGCCGAACGGTCGAGGCGTGTGGATGCCCCCAGGCTCGCTGGTGGCGCGGCGCCTCGAAGTATTCGGCCAGCCCTTCGTCCAGCCAAAGCGGAATATATGCCAGCGACGCGTGCAAGAGCGCGTGCGTCGCCTCGTGCCGCAGATCCTCCTCAAACTGACTGCCGCGGTACACGTAAACGCCGCCGGGACCGTCTCCCTTGACGAATAGCGCTCGGCGGTACGGCACGTCGGGCAGCCAGCTCGCGAGGAACTTGCGATAGCTCGATCGGTCGCGAAAGAGAAAGAGCTCGACTGCTTGTGTTGCCGGCTGGATGCCGATCGCGGCGACGAGATCGGCCTGCAATTGCTCGGTTTCGGACAACAGCGGTTCGTAGCCGTCGAGCGAGAAATCAGCGCGGCAAACGAAGGGTCCGAAGCGGCGTGCGTCGACCCAGTTGGCTGAACCGTCGGCGCCCACAAGCGGCGCGGCGCCGACGACCATCAAAACCAGCCACGCCGAACGAATCCAATTTCGCATCAACCGGCGCGCCTCGTCAGCAGGCGTGAACTGCCTAGGCCGCGCGGAACCTCCTCTCCCAACGACACGCGCAGCGGATTCCGGCAGCACAGCTCGTGGGCCGTTTCCAGACCGGCAAGCAATGCCAGCCGCTCGAAGGCGCGCCGCATCAGGGGGCGGCGCGACGTGATCGAATGTGCATCGGTGGCCACAAAGTGAACAAGCCCGCGCGCCACCAACCGCTCGGCGAATCGTTTGACCGAGTGGCCGAAACCGCCCACCAGGCTGGCCGCCGTCACCTGCATCAGGCAACCCGACGAAACCAGTCGACTGACGATTTGTGGATTCTCGAGCAGGCCGAGGTTACGCTCCGGATGCGAGAGGATCGGCACCAGCCCCGCGCGAGCCAGGTCCTCCAGCAACCTTTCGACTGGCAATTGCATTTCGTGTGGCAGCTCGAGTAGGACGTGACGCGCGCGATCGGCCAACGTCAACACGTCGCCGGCCTTGATCCGCTCGACCAGCTCGTGCTCCATGCGCAACTCGGCCCCCGGCAACACTTCAAGTCGAATCGATTGCTCGACCAGCAGGCGGTGGAGTTGACTGGCGCGCGAGCGAATCGCCTCCGCCGTATTGTGCGAGTAGGCGCCAAGCTGATGGGGCGTGGCGATCACCGTGCGAATGCCATCGGCGGCCGCCATCCTGGCCATCGCCAGGCTTTGCCCCATATCGACGGCGCCATTGTCCATGCCGCAGAGGATGTGGCAGTGGATGTCGACAAAGGGTTCCTGTGGTTCCATGTTGAACGAATTCCTTTCGTCGTGGGGCCCTTGGCGCCAGCGCCATCAAGTTGGCGCGGCCAACCGCGCTCGTGGCGGCGGCGCGAGGCATCAAGCGATCGGTAACGGGCAGGTAGAAGTTTGCCGCCAGGGAGCGCGACACGCCTCCACGGTGGGGACGGTCGAGCCCATGGCACAAGGGCGCGGAGTATACGGAGCGATTGAAGCGCGTCAAGACCGAGTTGCCGCTGCGCTCAACCGGGTGAGACAAGCCAGACGCGCGGGATGCGCCGATTGCACCGCGCGGACGAGCTGGGCAATTCACATTCGGCCGCGAATCGACTCTTGTGGCTTGAGGGGCGAGGGTGAGCTTGCCGATACGTTCGATGCGAAAAGCTGGCGAGGTTGAGATGAGAAACTGGTTCAGCGGCCTGGTGGCGTTGGTCGCTACAGCGGCGGCAATCTCTGATCCGCGACCGCTACGCGCGGACTATCGCGGCCCCGTGCAGTTCACCCCGCCGATTTTCACAAGCATCCGTCCGCAGCCCATTGCGACCTCGCGAATCCCGCATACGACGATTCCGCGCGAGAACATCGCGCCTCCATTGATCCCGCGCGGCACGATCGCCCAGTCGCCGATTCCGCGCGAAGCGATTCCACGTGGGAATTTCCAATTCAGCTCGTCGATCTTTGGCTACGTGCACGAGGGCCCGCCGCGCAAGCCCGGCTCGCAATACGTGCCCGACCCACTGCGACCGACGACGCGTCGCCGCGCGCTGGGCTGGTAGGTCTCCGAACTCTCACGAGTTCGGCTACTACGCGTAGTCGTAGCGGAAGTCGTGAGACTTCCGTTCTGAACCTGACGACGAATGCGCGAGCCTCCGGCTTTATGCCGGAGGTTCAGCCGACTCTCAGTCTAAGCTCCCAGAATTGAAGGCAATTGCTGGAATTCAAGTACGCGCTCACACCAACGACCCACATTGAACAGTGCGCGTTCCTCGAGTCGGCGCGCGACAAGCTGGAGCCCACAGGGCAACCCGTCCGGGGCCAGCCCACAGGGCACGGTCAAAACCGGCAGCCCGGCGTAACTCCAGGGCGAAGTAAACTTCGGATCGCCGGTCGTCTCGCGTCCGGGCGCCGTGGTGACGGTGGCCGGCATCACCAGCGCGTCGAAGGGGGCGATTCTGTCGTCGATTTCCGTCTGGAAGTGCCGATGGTGCACGAGTGCCTGGGCGTAGTCGACGGCCGTGGCTGCCAGACCTTCGTCAAGCAGCCGCGAAATCTCGGGACCGAATTCATCGCGGTGCTCCGCATAGAACGTGCGGTGATACTCGGCGGCCTCGACGGCCATCATTCGGCGGTGCATCGTGCGCAATTCGGCGAAGCTCTCCGGCAGCGCCGCATCGACGATCTCGGCGCCGGCATCGCTAAGGTTGTTGAGGGCGACGAGCGTCGCTTGTCGCACTGCCTCATCGGCCTCGTCGAGGAAGTATGGCCGAACCAACCCTAAACGCGGCGAGTGGGTTGATTCGATTGTATCGGTTTCTCGCTCGTGCGACCCTGGCGGCTCGGCGAGATCGGAGTACCTTGACGACGCTCGCGAAGAGCACGCCGCCGCCATGATGCTCCAAAGCAGTTCCAAGTCGGACACCGTTCGCGCAAGCGGCCCGGGGTGGTCGAGATGGAAGGCCAGCGGGACAATTCCCTCTAGCGGAATCTGCCCATAACTCGGTTTCATGCCGCAGATTCCACAATAACCGGCCGGGCGGATGATCGATCCGCCGGTTTGCGAACCAACCGCGCCGAAGCACATGCCAGTAGCGACCGCCGCCGCTGAGCCGCTGCTGGAGCCGCCGGGCGTACGGTCCAAGTTCCACGGGTTGCGCGTCGGCGGCGGATCGAACGAGGCGAACTCGGTCGTCACGGTCTTGCCAAGGATAATCGCCCCGGCATCTCGCAGCCGCTCGACAATAGGCGCGTCGGCTGTCGCGCAGTGGCCTTCGCGGAGTCTGGAACCGGCGAGCGTCGGCCAGCCCTTGACGTCGACAATGTCCTTGATGCCGATCGGGATGCCGTGCAGTGCTCCGCAATCCACTCCGCGCCGCAGAGCCGCGTCCGCCGCGCGTGCCGTTTCGCGCGCGCCGTATTCGTCCACCATCACCCAGGCGTGGACCTTCGCGTCGAGCCGCGCGATGCGGTCGAGGCACCGTTCGACCAGCTCGGCGGAAGTGAGGCGTCCCGCGCGGATCGCGGCGGCAGCGGCGGTGATCGACTGTGGCCGGTTATTGACGATTGTGTTCGTTGTCATGCGAATGGAATCATAACGGCGCCACGGCTACACCACCGGTTCCCAGCCAGGTCGATACTCGCGGCCCCAATAGGTAAGCTGCTCCTCGTCTCCGGTGATGCTGCCCGTCGCCGAGTCCACGTTGACCGTGCGCCCCGATCGATAAGCGATGTTCCCCAACAGGCAGAGGTGCGTGCTCTTCACGCCCTCGTCGATACTCGCGCGTGGCTGCTCGCCCGAACGAATGCAGTCTAAGAAATCCCTCTGGTGATCCGTGTCGCCAATGGTCGTCGATACCGGCTCCGAGCCCTTGCCCGAGCGGTCGTAAAAGGCGTAGCTGTCCGAGCCCAGGACGAGCGTCCCCTGATCGCCATAGAATACCGCGCCGAAGGTCATTCCCTCGAAGCCTCGTGGATGCCAGGTGCGATGCTCCCAGCAAATGGCCTTGTCGCCAAACGTGAACGTAGCGAGCTGCGTATCCGGCGTCTCCTGGTCGTCGTCGAAGAAGAACTTGCCGCCCGAGCAAGTGACACGTTCTGGATAGTCGACCCCCAATCCCCAACGGCAGAGATCCAGCGCATGCACGCCATTATTGCCCAGTTCGCCCGTGCCCCAGTGCCAGAGCCAATGCCAGTGATAATGGACCAGGTTATCGCGATATTCTCGCTCGGGCGCTGGACCCTGCCAGAGGTCGTAGTTCAGCCAACTGGGAACGGTGGCCACCTGACCTCGGCCGATCGTCTCGCGCGTGCTGGTGACCCAGCCTCGCGCGAAGAGAACTCGGCCGATCTGTCCCTCTCGCAGCCGCTCGATCGCGCGAATCATCCCCGGCGAGCTGCGCCGCTGCGTCCCCACCTGGACAACGCGCCGGTGTTTGCGCGCCGCTTCGACCATCAGTTCGCCCTCATGCGGGTTGTGGCAGGCGGGCTTTTCCACGTAAACGTGCTTGCCGGCGGCGCAGGCCAGAATTGTCGCCGGGGCGTGCCAATGATCTGGCGCGGCGACGACCAGCGCGTCGACGGCCGGATCGTCCAAAATGCCGCGGAAGTCGCTCTCGGTTCGCGGCGTCACGGCGTTCTGGCTCGTCACCGCTTCAACTCCCTTGGCCACTGCGCGTTCATCCACGTCGCAGATGTACCCAACTTCGCACCCGGCGATGCTGGCAAACAGTCCCGCCAGCCGCGCACCACGACCGTTGGTGCCCATGACGCCCACCACGATTCGCTCGTTCGGATTCTCCAACGCGCGAAGCGCGCCCGCACCCACCAGGGCCGAATAGCCCGCCCCACTGGCGACGGTTACCTGCAGGAATCCGCGTCGACTAACAGGATAGTCCATGATTCACCTCGACTGCGAAGCTCGGATCGAACGGCCGTCGTGCCGTATGTTCGCTGGGAACCGCCATTGTAAAAGGTCGCGGCCCCGGCCGCGATTATAGTTGAACCGCCGCATCTCATATATTGGCAGAATCAGAGGCGACACCGTTTCGACCGCCTGTTGGAAAAGCGACCGTTAGGGTCAGCCGTTGTGTGCCACTGGCTCTGCCAGTGTGAAGCTCGCTCGATTGACTTGCACGGGCAAAGCCAGTGGCACACATTCACCCATCCAATGCGCGTTTTTCAGCGCGCTGTTAGCGCAGGCGCAACACGTGAAACGGCCACGGGAACATAAACGCGTGAAGGCGGTCAAGAAGCATCGGAGCGACATGGCCTTGAGCGGCCGTCAATCCGGCGACGAACATGACGAGCTGCCCCGTGCTCGACGAGCTGGGATCGAGTCGCTCGAAGACCGCAATTTCGTGGTGCTGGCCTTGCACCAGGTGGTGCATCGCATCGCCTGGGTCTTCAAGACCGAAACGGTCATTATCCCGGCGTTCCTCGATAGTGTGGCCGGGGCTGGCTGGGTGCGTGGATGCCTGCCGGTGTTGAACCGCTTCGGGCAAAGCGTGCCGCAGGCGATCTTTTCTCGACGATTGAAGCAAATGCCACGCAAGGTCTGGGCGCTTTTCGGCGCAACGCTTGGTATGGCAGCCGCCATGTTCGCCGTCGCGGCGTGCTGCTTCGCCGCCGATGGCGAACGGCCCGCTTGGATGGCCCCGACCTTTCTGGTTCTGTATCCGCTCTTTTTCATGTTCGCCGGCCTGAATCAGCTTTCGTACGGAACCGTGCAGGGCAAGCTGATTCGTCCCGCGCGCCAGGGACGGCTGCTCGCCGTATCGTCTGCAATTGGCGCTACCGCGGCCATCGTGGTGGCCTGGCTACTGCTGGGTCGGTGGTTGGCGATTGCGCGAGGCGGTTTTGGCTATATTTTCGGCTTCACGGGCATTTGTTTCGCTGGTTCGGCGCTGGTGCTGTTGGGAATCGCCGAGCCCATCGACCAGGATGCCGCGGCCGAGGTCGGGCTGCGCGAATACCTGGCCGATTCATGGCGGTTGCTCGGCCATGACGGGAACCTGCGCCGCCTGATCGCCGTGGCGATGCTCTTTGCCACGGTCTTGATCCTGTTCCCTCACTACCAGGCGCTGGCCCGCGCGCGGCTGCAACTGACGGAGGCGAACCTGATGGTCTGGGTCGTGGCGCAGAACGCCGCCTTGGGCGGCTTCAGTTTGCTATTCGGCACTCTGGCCGACCGCCACGGCAATCGGCCGGCCCTGTGCCTCTTGCTGGCAATCGCCTCACTGACGCCCGTCTTGGCGGTGACATTGGCGCATGTCGACCCTACCTGGGGACGCCGGCTGTTTCCCGCCGTGTTCATGGCCTTGGGCGCTACGCCCGTCATCGTCAAAACGCTCACTAATTACACGCTCGAAGTCAGCGCAGTGGCGGAACATCCACGGTATCTGAGCACTTTGAACCTGGGTCTGGCCGCCCCGTTTTGCCTCTCACCCGTGGTCGGTCTCCTGGTCGACCTGATAAACTTCGAGGCGGTGCTACTGGCGGGGGCGATCGTGATCGGCTCCGGCGGCTTGCTCTCGCTGCGCCTGGTCGAACCGCGCTCTAACGCGCTCGAGCGGAAATTTCGCGGAAAACCGTTTGATCGCTAAACCGTTCTCGGGTAGGGTAGAGGGCTAAGCGCTGATGCGCCTGCCAGGGGCCGGCGTACCTATCGCGGGATCAGATCTGGAAGATGGCAAACAATTCACCGCGCGCAGCGTCCCGGCGCCCCCGGAGGCTGTGGGTGGACCGTCTGGAAGAACGCGCGCTCCTTTCGGTTAGTCCTGCCTCGCTCTTTCCAAACTTCGACGACGCAGCCTTCTCGAAGGTTGGCTTCGACCTCGCCAAGGTGCAGGCGGACTATTTCGCGTATCGCGGAACGACACACGCCCCGGAAGACGACTTTCGTCCGCAGAACCGGATTGTGCAGACCTACGACAGCTACGTGGTCGTGGACGCGATCGCCGAAGGCAACACGGCCTCGCTCTATGCGGACCTTCAGCGGCTCGGACTGCAGCGCGGCGCGATGTTCGGCAGTGTGGTCTCGGGGCTGCTGCCGATCGATCATGTCGACGAAATGGCGCGGTTGGCGAGCCTGAATTTCGCACGCCCAGCATATCAGCCGATCACGAATGTCGGCCGTACCACCAGCCAGGCCGATCTCAGCATGAACGCCGACGAGGCGCGGCGCATCTTCGGCGTCGACGGCACGGGCGTGACCGTCGGTGTCCTGTCCGACAGCTTTGACTCCTTGGGCGGTGGTCGCGAAGATTCCGCCACGGGCGACCTGCCGCCCTTCCACGAGCTCATCGTGCTGGAAGATCTCCCGCCGGAGTCCGGCAGCGACGAAGGTCGCGCGATGATGCAGCTCATCCACGACGTAGCACCGGGGGCCGATCTCGCGTTCCATACGGCTTTCACGGGGCAGGCCGGTTTTGCCCAGGGCATCCTGGCGTTGGCGCAAGAGGCCAACGCCGATGTGATCGTCGACGACGTGATCTACCTTGCCGAGCCGATGTTCCAGGACGGCATCATCGCGCAGGCCGTCGACTTCGTGAAAGACGCCGGCGTTTCCTATTTCTCCTCGGCCGGCAACCTCGACCGCCTGGCGTACCAGGACCGGTACGTGAACGCCTCCTACTACCTCCCCACCGATGGCCGAGAGATTACCCAAGGCGAGGGCGCACCGCCGTTTCTGGGTGGCTATCCGCACATATTTGGCCCCGGACTGGATGAATTCAATGACATGCAGCTCGTCAACATCCCACCGGGCACCCTTTTTACGGTCGTCTTCCAGTGGGACCAGCCATACCGATCGGCAAATCCCGGCGGAACAGGCCCGGGTGCCGCCAACAATGTTGACATTTACTTACTGAACGAAGACGGGACCGAAACACGCGCGGGGAGCATCGGGTTGAACGTCGGTGGCGATCCCATCGAGATTTTCTCCTGGCTCAATACGACGAGCGAAGAATTCTTCAACCTGATGATCGTCAAGTTCGCCGGTCGCGGTGGGGGCACATTTTTTTCCGACCCCAGTCTGGTAATCCCAGACGACGGCATGCCGGTCACCGACTCGATTACGGTGGACAACATCGGCCCATTCCCAATCATCGACGTGAACGTCACGGTGAACATTGCCCATCCGAGAGTCCGTGACCTTGAAATCAACCTGATCGGCCCCGACATGGTTCCCAGGAGGCTGTTTAATGTCGTCCCAAAGGACGGGGCCAATTTGACGAATACGACTTTCGACGATGCTCCAACCAATCCGCTGATCACGTCTGGCACGCCGCCCTACCCCGGTCGTTTCAGGACGGTCGGCAATGTGCTGAACGGCCTGAACGGCAGCGCACTCGTCAATGGAGAGTGGATGCTTGAAATCACGGATCGCGCGACGAACCAAATGTTGGGGGTCTTGCAAGATTGGACGTTGGAAATCCAGGTCGCCAATGACCTGCTGCCCGACCCCGGGCTGATGAAGTATGTGATCTTCGACGGCGCACAGCCGCTGGAGCTCTTTGCTGGAAATAATGCAGGGACCGTTTACGGCCATGCCAATGCCGCCGGTGCCACGGCTGTTGGCGCCGCGCCGTACGATACGTCACCGCGCTACACGATCGATGGCGTCCAATTGGAGAGTTTTTCCTCGGCCGGCTTCACGCCAATCTTGTTCGATAAGTTTGGCAATCGGCTTACCGCGCAAGAATTACGCCAAAAGCCCGAGATCGTCGCCCCCGACGGGACGAATACGACCTTCTTTCCCGGATCGTTTTCCGACGAAGAGGCCGACGGTTTCCCGAATTTCTTCGGCACCTCGGCCGCCGCTCCGCACGCGGCGGCCGTGGCGGCCCTGATGCTCGAGCTGGTGCCCGGCACCTCACCCGACGACATCTATGGCACGCTTGAGCGTACGACGGTCGACTTCCTCGCGAGGGGGTTCGACTACGACAGCGGATTCGGCTTCATTCAAGCGGACGAGGCGCTGCGCGTTGTGTCGCTCTTGCGGCGCAGCGATATCAGCGGCACCGTGTTCAACGACTTCAATGAGGACGGCGTTCGCGGATCAAACGAACCGTACATCAGCGAGATCTTCACGGTATTCCTGGATGAGAACGGCAACGGGGTTCTCGATGCCGATCCCAGCCAGCCGGTGCGCCACGTGTTCGAGGCGCAAAACCTGCCGCTGGTGATTCAACACGCGACGAGCAGCGTCCCGTCGATCGTCAGGTCTTCGCTGCTGGTCTCGGGCATCGACGGCAGCATCGGCGACGTGGAGGTCGAGCTCGACATCACCCATACGGCCGTGGGAGACCTGAGGGTAGTATTGGTCAGCGCTCGCGGCACGCGAATCGAGCTGTTTGATCGAATTGGGGGCTTCGGCGACAACCTCAGCAGTACCACGTTGGCCGATCGCGCCAGTCTTGGCATCGCGGCCGGCGCGGCGCCCTACTCGGGCACGTTCCGACCGTTTGATCCGCTGAGCCGACTGGCCGGCGAGAATGCGAATGGCACCTGGACCTTGGAGATCACCGATCGACGCACTGGAAACTTCGGCACCCTCGATTCGTGGTCGTTGGCGTTGCGCGACGGGTTCGCCTCGCGCAGGCCGCCGCTAGTGATTCCCGATACCCAACTCGGCAGCGGCTCGGCGACCGTGAGCACCACTTTGGTGGTCAACGGGTTTGCCGGCAACCTGGTCGGGGCGTTGGTGAATCTCGACATCACGCATACGAGCGCCGACGACCTTTCGGTCTTCTTGATCAGCCCCAAGGGAACGCGCATCGAGCTGTTCACGCGCGTCGGCGGACAAGGCGACCATTTCCACGACACGACGCTGGCCGACGACGCGTCGCGAGCAATCAGCGATGGCGCGGCGCCGTTTTCCGGCCGATTTCGGCCCTTCGATCCACTGAGCAAGCTCGCCGGCGAGGATCCCAACGGCATTTGGACGTTGGAGCTCAGCGACCTCGAGTTTCTCGACACCGGCACGCTCGACTCCTGGTCGCTGACGCTCCTCTACACCGAGCTGAGCACCGAAATCGATTCGTTCGGCAATTACTCGTTTTCCAATCTGCCCGCCGGAAGCTACACGGTGGCCGCGGTCCTGAACGAATTGGTGGCTACAGGCGTACCGGCTGACGGATTTCGACAGACCACTCCGCAGGCAATCGAGGGCAGTAATGTCCTCATCACCGAAGTCGATTTGGGCGCGACCGACTCCTTTGAGATTCAGAACGTCACAGGCGCCGCGGCCGACACGGCTGGCTGGTTTGTCGCGATCAGCGATTCGCCGTTTGCCGACATCAACGACGTGAACCCAATCATCTGGAATCTGCCCGACTCGGTCGCTGCGCGTGAGGTTCTCTACAGCACGGAGTCGCCCGCCGACCACTACTTTGGCGGCAATATCTTCTGGAACAAGGGGAACAGCCGCATCGGCAGCGGCTGGGTGATGATCGTCGACAACTTGGGAAACGTCCGCGATTGGGTCGGCTGGGGTTGGGATGAGGACGACCTGGCGAGTTTCGAGGTGACGCTGCCCGTTGAGATCGGCGGAGTCCCGGTTCATATATTGGGGCTCGACGGCATCTGGAGCGGCCGCGCCGTCGAACGCAGCGGCCCCGGAACGATTCAACGCTTTGGAAACCAGGATGCCAACCTTGCCGCCGACTTCCGCTGGTTCGATGTGTTTAGCTTGAGCGGCACGAATGCCGGCCTGCGAATCCCCTTTGAGAGCGTGGCGGCTGAGGAAATCGTCTCTTCGGTCCCGATCCGGCCCGGCGTGGATATCATCGACCTCGCATTCGGCAATATCTGGACGAAGGCCTTCCCACAAGTCATTGATCATCTGCGGCGAGATATCATCTCCGACGTCGCCGGCTTTATCGACTTCCACTTCCCCGAGCAGATGGATGTCGGCAGTTTCGATATTAATGCGGATGTCATCAGCTTCACCGGTCCCGCCGGTAGCCTGAAATCGCAAATCACGCACTACCAATGGCGCAACGAAGCGACGCATCTACGCGTATTCTTTCCACCGCAATTCGCCTCCGGCGAATACCAGATGGTGATTGGCCCGAATATCGCCAGCGCCTCCAGCGACGTCGCGCCGAGCGCCACGATGCAGAACGCCTACACTGGCACGTTCCAGATTGCCTTTGGCGAGATCCAAGGCCTCCAATGGAACGACTTGAACGCGAATCGTCGGCGCGACGCAAACGAGCCGGGCTTGGGTGGCTGGACGATCTTTCTCGATTTCAACGGCAATGAGGTCCTCGACACCGCTTCGATCACCTTCGACTCGCCGACGGTTCCTGTCGACGTTCTCGATGGCACGACGGCGGTTTCCTACATCGGCATCAGCGGCATGACGGGCCCGATCAATGGGGTGAACGTCACGCTGGACGTCACGCGAAATTCGACCACCGGCCTGACCGCGACGTTGACCAGCCCGCAAGGGACGGCATTCAATCTGGCAAGCGTTGTGAGTGGATCGAGCGGATTGCTATCTGCATTTAATGGCCAAGATCCCAATGGTGTGTGGACGTTGGCGATCAGCGATGCCTTGGGCGGTGATCCAATCGCGGCAGTGCTGAATGCCTGGTCGCTGGCGATCACGCTGCCCGAACCGCGCACATCGACCAGCGCCGACGGCAGCTACCGGCTGCAAAACCTGCAGGACCGCACGTACACGGTCGCCGAAGTGATTCCCGCCGGTTGGATACAGACCTTTCCCACCGGCTTCCATTTCAGCCCTCCCTTGCCGGGCACCGGGCTCACCCCGACTAGCGTACCAGCGGGATCGTTTCTACCTCGGCAGTACCGGTTGTTCGAGGTCGACGGCGCGCTCTCGGAGCCGGCGGCGGGCGGCGCGCTGGATATCGCCATGGCCTATCTCCGGCAGCATGCCGGCGATTTGGGCCTGCGCGCCACCGATTTCGACAACGTCGTGGTCACCGACCAATACGTCAGCCGCCACACGGGCATGACGCACATCTACTTGGGCCAGACGTGGGGCGGGCTCGACGTGATCAACGCCACGTTGAACATCAACGTCGACGCGCATGGGCGGATCGTGAGCATCAACGGGGGATTCGTGCCGGGACTGGCATTCAGTCGATTTTCGCCGCTTTCGCCGGCGCTGGGCGCCACGCAGGCTGTCGTATCGGCGGCAAACAGTTTTGGCGTGACCATGACTGCCACCCCGAACGTGATCCACTCGCTGGCCAATTTGCGGCAGACGACGACCTTGGTCGGCCCCGGCTTTTCGCTCGATGAGATTCCGGCGGAATTGGTCTACGTTCCCAATTTCGAGGGTGGCGTGACGCTCGGCTGGAATATGGTCGCGCGCACGCCCGACGGCGATCACTGGTACGACGTGACGATCGACGCCACGACCGGCGAGCGACTGTACACAAGTGACTGGGTCGATCGCGCTCAATACGAGGTGTTCGCGATTCCGAAGGAAGCCCCGAACGACCCCGACAGCACGCGCACCATTGAGGTCAACCCGGCGCACCCGGTCGCCTCGCCGCTGGGTTGGCACGACACGGGCACGACGCAATATACCGATACGCGCGGCAACAACGTATTTGCGCAGGAAGATCGCGACGACAATAATCGCGACGGGTTCCGGCCCGACGGCGGCGCCGCGCTGAACTTCAGCGGCCCGGCATTCGCCTTCAACGATGTAACACTAGACCCCATCGACTACGACGATGCGGCGATCGTTAACTTGTTCTATTGGAACAACATCCTCCACGATGTCCACTTTCTGTATGGATTCGACGAAGCCGGTGGCAATTTCCAGGTCAGGAACTCCGATCCGGACCTTTCTGCACGTGGAAACGACGCGGTCCAAGCCGACGCGCAAGACGGCGAGGGCACCAACAACGCCAACTTTGCCACACCGCCCGACGGCTTCGCGCCGCGGATGCAGCAATTTATCTGGACATTTCCCCCTCCTTCCACTCTTCGTGATCGCGACAGCGACCTCGATAACCAGGTCATCGTCCACGAGTACGGACACGGTGTTTCGAACCGGCTGACGGGTGGCCCGGCGAACTCGAACGCTCTGAACGCCATTCAGAGCGGTGGCATGGGCGAAGGGTGGGGTGACTGGTGGGCACTAATGTTCACGCAGAAACCCAGCGACACCAAGCTGGCTGGCTACGGCGTTGGCACCTACTTGTTGGGCCAATCGAACACCGGTCCGGGTATTCGGCGATTCCCGTACAGTTTCAACATGGCGATCAATCCCTTGACCTACGGGAATTTCAACCTGAACAACGAGGTGCACGATTCGGGTGAGATCTGGTGTTCGGCACTGTGGGATCTCAACTGGCTGCTGATTGACAAGTACGGCTTTAACCAGGACCTTTATGCCGGCTTCACCGGCCCAGGTAGCGCCGGCAACCATCTCGCGCTGCAACTGGTGATGGATGGACTGAAGATTCAGCCGGCCAACCCATCGTTCTTGGACGGCCGCAATGCCATTCTCCTGGCCGACATGGCACTCACGGGTGGCGAAAATCAACTGGAGATCTGGACCGCCTTTGCACGCCGTGGAATGGGCTACAGCGCCTGGGACGGCGGCAGCGCTGCCGCCACCGTCGTGACCGAGGCGTTCGACCTGCCACCGCGCTTCCCACCGACTCACACCGTCGCGCTGGGGGCCGGCGAAGTGTTCGGCGACGACGGGGATGAGGTTACTGATTTCGGCAATCGATTCACTGCGCCGGCGCCCATTGTGGTGGGCCACACGGTCGGCGCGACCGCCGATGGATCGCTCAGCCACGTCGACTTCCAATTCAGCAAGGCGATGAGCCCCGCCAGTTTCGACCGCGCGGCCGACATTAGCGCGTTCACCGGGCCAAACGGCGATTTGCGCCCCCAGATCACCGCGCACCAGTGGCTGTCTGGCGATACGATTCTGCGAATTCAATTCGCGCCGCAATCGGACGCCGGCAATTACCTCATGACGATCGGGCCAAACATCCTCTCGGCCGACATTTCGCCCTTCCCGATGGCCCAGAGCTATACGGCTGTTTTCGACTTTGTCGACCTCTTCGATTTCGATGCGGCGTTCGGCGGCAATGATCGCGCACGCCAATGGTTTCTCGGCAACCTGGACGACCCAAACGGTCGGCACTGGACCTCCGTTGATCTTGGCGCCACTCAGGCCTGGCAGGCGGAAATAGGACTTACGCTTCCCGCCGGCGAAGACGTCGTATGGCTCGCCTGGTGGCTCGATGACGGCAACAACGACTTCGGGTACCTGGATGGCGTACTCATCACGGCCGACGGCTCGCCGGGCCCGGTGGCGTTCGAGAATTTTCAAGGGATCGTAAACTTCGTCGGTGGTGTGAATGCGGGCGTGCCCACCGTTGCCGAGGGAGCACAGGTGCCCTGGTTCGGTGGGCGGTTCGATGCCGCCGACCCGATTAACCTCGGCCCCGATATTGCGGTAGTGCAGAACGGGAACGAGAACGCAGGCACCGGCAACGCGACCCATGCCGCGCGGTTCCGTGACGACACGGGACTTTTGCTCAAGATCAGCACTCTCGGCCTGCAAAACGTTCGGCTGTTTTACGGCTGGCGCACACGCACCACCGAGACGACCGACACCTTCCGATTCGGCTATTACGTCGGCGAGCTGCCGTTCGGTGCGTTTGGGAGCAGCGATGAGCTGGTGCAGCAAACCGGCCGGGCGGTTGCTGTGCGCGGCACAGCGGCGGATGATCAGTTCCGAATCACGACCGGGGCGGTCCATCGACTCACCGTCAACGGCGTTGATTACAGCTTCGACGCCGCTTCGGTCGATACGATCACGCTAGATGGCGCTGGCGGCAGCGATCTGCTGCAACTCAGCGGTTCAACCGCCGACGAAGTGCTGAAGCTCTATCCCGACGCAGCTACCTTCACCGGCGGCGGCCTTACGCTCGATGTGCGGCGCGTGGCGAAAATTCAGGCTCAGGCCGGCGGCGGGAGCGACCAGGCAGTCTTCTACGACTCGACTGGCGACGACCAGTTCTTCGCGCGCGGCGAATATGCCCAGATGTCTGGCGGCGGCTACTTCAACTACGCCAAGAACTTCGACCTGGTCAAGGCCTACGCCGGCCAGGGCGTCGACACGGCGGTGCTCTACGACTCGGCCGGCGACGACAGCTTCTTCGGCCGACCCGACTACTCACAGCTCTCCGGGCCCGGCTACTCGATGTGGGTCAAGGGCTTCGAGTCGGTGAGGGCATACGCCGGGGCGGGGAAAGACACGGCCGTCTTGTACGATTCGGCCGGCAACGACGTGCTGGTGGCCAAGCCCGCCTTCGCGCAACTCTCGGGCGCGAGTTACCTGAACTACGCGAAGAACTTCGACACGGTGAAGGCCTACGCGGGCGCCGGCTACGACACGGCGAGCCTCTACGATTCGTCGGGTGATGATGAGCTGTTGGCGACGCCCACCTACGCGCGGCTCACCGGCCGGAACTTTTTCCAGTACGCCAAGAATTTCGACCAGGTACGTGCCTATGCCGGGGCCGGGCTGGACCGGGCGCGGCTGGAGGGCTCGTCGGCCAGCGACCAGTTCACGGCCACGCCCACGTATGCGCAGGTGGCCGGCGCCGCGTTCATGAACTACGCGCGGAACTTCGACGTGGTCGAGTCGGACGGCATGGGGGGCGCGGACCAGGCGGTGCTGGTGGACACGGCGCTCGACGATCACCTGGAGGCGACCGGCAACATGGCGCGGTTCACCAATGATCAATTGCAGCTTGCCTACCTGGCATACAACTACCGCACGGTGACCGCTCAAAGCTCAAGCGGCCACGACACGAAGAGCCTCACCGCCATCGACTTCCTCCTCGAAGGCGGCGACGATTGGCTGACGATGTAGGGCGTGCGCTGCCGCCCCCAAAGCTGAGCGCGACGCGTTGGCCCCGTGAGTGCGTCGACGCTGCCGTGCGCGCAGTGTTAATCGCCGCATCACTCCGGGGGCAATCGCCGCCGGCTCAGCCGATCGCACCGCGCCACCTCGCCGTTTCTTTCGCTTAGCCATCCTGCCCAAATAGTGTCGGCAATCTCTCGCCAACCGGATGCCGCGCCATTTTCGGCAGGATTTGCCCTTCCTACTCAACTGCCACAAGCGCCAGGACCGATACTACCCGCAAGATCGACCTCCCCGGGTGTCCCGGCGCCGAGGTTGCGCGGCACCCAGTCGCCTTATGGCCAGGTAAACACGATCGATGCGCACCCACCGCACAAGAGCATGGGTACTAGCCGGACTGTTGGTGGCGCTCTCGGCCACGATGGCAGCCGGGCAAAACCTCGACCTCTTCGGTCCGGCAGACCTGAGCACGTATGGGGGCGGACCCGATCTGAGGGAAGGGGTCTTTTTCGTCTACGACGGGCTGGCGTGGGCGATCAGCACCCCCGACGTGACACCCATCGGCCTCGGCGGAACATTCTTACGTGGCCCCGACAACACGGTAACCGCGGTCAGTACGGTCGACACCGGTTCCCTCTTCGCCGAGATCAAACACGGCCAGCGCATCGAAACGGGAATCGTTTGCGACGGCAGTGGTTGGCTCATGAGTACGTTTCAACTGACACACCAACAACAGAAAATTTTCGCCTCCGATGCGCACGTATTGTTCCGAGATCCCAACTTTGAATTCCCTCCTGACGAGGAGGGCGCCGAGGTCGTGTTCTCGGAGCTCACCGCGCGCAACGACGTTGAAGTATGGGGCGTCGAGCTGATGCGGCTTTGGCGTCTGGAGCCCTTTGACCAAGCGATGGTGCATGAGGCTCACCCTCTGGAGCATTTGCTGATGCTGCCTTGGCGCATTCATCGGGGCGGCACGCTCGAATTGATGATTGGCGCGCGGTATTTGGAATTCAACGAGGATTTCGACGTCGACGGGCGCGGGGGTGTGTTGGACAAGAGCCGCTGGAACACAGTCGCCGACAACAATATCGTCGGGCCCCAAGTGGCGGCTCGGCTGTTCAAGTCGCAGGGCCGCTGGACCGTGTCGGCCGAGGGGCGCTACTTCGCCGGTTTCAACTTTCAGACCGTCCGTCAGTCGGGAACGCTGGCCGACCAGCGCACCCCGCTGCCCCTCTCGGACTTACCCGCCTCCTTCAAGAGCTCGTTCTACGCCGAGGAGTTCGGCAACGCGGCGGAGCTGCGGCTGATGTTCAGCTACCAGTTGACGCGCGCGGTCGCCTTTCGCGTCGGCTGGACGGGCTTCTACGCGGACGGGATCGCGCGGCCCAGCAACATGGTCGACTACACCTTGCACTATATGGGCATCCTCGCCAGCGAGAACCGGCAGGACATCTTCATCAATGGTCTCAACGTCGGCGTCGAGGTCAATCGGTAGCGGCGCCAAGAATCGTCCACTGCCGGCGGGACGAGTGATCCAGAAGATGTGGCATCAATCGCTGGACCGCGTCGGCGACGGTAGGGCCGGCTCGAGCGCAGTCGGTTACGTCTCAGCGGCGAGGCGCCAACTCCAGTGACACCGGCGATGCCACGCTGCGTTGGTGCCGTTGGAAATAGGCTGGATTGATCAGCTCAAGCTCTTCACGCACGGCCCTCACCGTGGTGCGGACCTGCGCCTCGCTGTGGCAGGCGGTGATAAAGAACCGCAGCCGCGAGGCGCTCTCCTCGACCGCGGGGTACAGGATCGGCTGCACGTTGATCCCGCGCTCTAAAAGTGCCTGCGACAGTTGCAGGCAGTGCACCAAGTTTCCGACGATGACGGGCACCACCGCCGAGTCGTGGCTCAGGCCGGTATTCAGTCCTGCGGCCTTGGCCAGGCGCAGGAACAACCGCGAGCGGTTCTGCAGACACGCTACGCGTTGCGGCTCGTTTTCGATCACGCGGATCGCCGCCAGCGCCGCCGCGGCGTTGGCCGGCGTCATGCCCACCGAGAAGACGAACCCGGGCGCGGTGTACTTGAGATACTCGACCAGCGCCGTGCGCCCGGCGATATAACCGCCACAGCTTCCGAATGACTTGCTCAGCGTGCCCATCCAGATGTCCACGTCGGCCGGATTGATGCCAAAGTGTTCACTTACACCGCGGCCGTGCGCGCCAAGCACCCCGGCGGAATGCGCCTCGTCGACCATCAAGAACGCCTTGTAGCGGCGCTTGATGTCGATGAACTGGGGCAAGGGCGCCACGTCGCCGTCCATGCTGTAAACCCCTTCGACCGCCATCAGCACGCGGCGAAACTCGCCGCGCAAATCGGCCAACATCCGCGCCAGCGCGCCGGGGTCGTTGTGCGGAAACGGTCGCCGGCGCGCCCCCGAAAGGATGGCTCCTTGCACGATGCTGTTGTGAGCCAAGGCATCGTGCAGAATCAGGTCGCCGCGGCCAAAGAGATGCCCGATCGTCGACTCGTTCGTGGCATGCCCGCCGACGAAGGCAATCGCGTCTTCGACACCGAGAAAGTCGGCGATCGCGCGTTCGAGCTGCCGGTGGAGCGGTTTTTCGCCGGATACGAGACGGCTGGCCGAGACCGAGGTGCCGTAACGGTCCACCGCCTCCTTCGCGGCACGCGACACGTCCGGATGCCCCGACATGCCCAGGTAGTTGTAGCTCGAGAAATTAATCAGCTCGCGGCCGTCGATCACGGTCGTATCGGCCGTGATCTGCTCGTGGACCGAGAAGAACGGGTTGGCGAAGCCCGCCGCCTCCAGGCGCTCGCGGCGACCGCGCGTCTCGAGGTACTCGGGATAGTGCTCAAAGGAGTAGCAATCGAGCGTGATCTCGTCGATCGAGCGCCGCTCCTTGCGTGCTGATCGACCCAAGTGCGCCTCGACCGCGCGAACGATATCGCCGACCGTTTCGATCGCCACGGCCACCTCTTCCGGCATGCGTCCGCCAAAGTGGTCTTCGATTCCGGCCTGCAGCTCGATCCGCGCCAGCGAATCGAGCCCCAAGTCGGAAAGTGACGTATCGAGCGAAACGGCGGCCGCTCCGCCCACCGATCTGCGTACCAGCTCGATCACCGCCTCGGCCGTCTCGGCGTGGTCCGCGGCCGCCGTCAAGGCGGGCGCGTACGCCCCCGCGGCCGAGCCGCCTTCGGCGCCGACGCGCTGCAGCGGCGCGTCGATTAGCCTGGGCGGCCCGTTGCGATTGGGCGTGGTCGCCCGAGACGCAACGGGTGTGGTGACTCCGGCCGACTCCGGCGGATTTGCAAGCGGCGCGCGCTCCGCCGCGTCGTCATCCTCGGGCGCGTCGAGCTTCTCTGGCAGGCACTCGTTCCGCCACTCGGCCAGCACATGCAAACTGTTTTCGAGAAATCCGCGGCGGCACTCGTGGCGCTGGATCTTTCCGCTCGAGGTCTTGGGAATGCGTCCCGCGCGGATCAACACGATGGCGTCCACCTGCAGGTCGTGCGCGCGGGAGATTTCACGTCGAACGGCGGAGAAGATGTCGTCCAATTCGTGCTCGTGGCCTCGCTCCATCTCGTGCACGACCACCAGCCGCGGGACGTCCTCGACATCGACCGTGAAGGCCGCGCCGCCTCCCTCGCGCAACGTCGCGTGCACGCGCTCCACGGTCAGCTCTATATCTTGCGGATAGTGGTTCACGCCGCGGATGATGATCAGATCCTTAATCCGGCCCGTTACAAACAACTCGCCCTCGTGAAGGAACCCCAAGTCTCCGGTGCGCAAGAACGGGCCCTCGCCGGTATCGGCCAGCCTGGCGCCAAACACGGCGCGCGTATCCTGAGGTCGACGCCAGTACCCTTGGGCAATGCTCGGCCCGGAAACCCAAATCTCGCCGATCTCATCCTCTTTGCATCGCAGCATCGACTCCGGATGAACGATCACGATGCGTTGATCGGGCAGGTTTTGACCACTGGAGACTAGCGCCCGAGATCCATTCACCGGTTCATCGGTCGTCTCGCTCGCCTGGCCATTGATCTCGATGGCGCGGCCATTCTCGAGGGCGGCAGTGTCGAATCGACGGATCACCGGCGGTTTGTCGCGGAAACCGCCAGAGACGATCAGCGTCGCCTCGGCCAGCCCATAGCATGGGTAGAACGCCTCGCGGCGAAAGCCACAAGACGCGAAGGTCCTGGCAAACCGATCCAACGTGTCGGCGCGAATGGGCTCGGCGCCGTTGAACGCCACGTCCCAACAGCTCAGGTCGAGCGTGGCGCGCTCCTCGTGCGTGACCTTTTGCACGCACAAGTCATAGGCAAAGTTTGGGCCGCCACACGTCGTGCCGCGATAATCGGAGATCGCCTTCAGCCAGCGAAAGGGGCGCTGCAGAAACGCCATCGGCGACATGATGACGATCGGCCCGCCCGCGTACAGCGGCTGCAAGATCCCTCCCACAAGCCCCATGTCGTGATAGCTGGGGAGCCAAAAAACGCCCACCAGCTTGCGCGTATGTTCAAACGAATGGGAGATCAGCGCCGAGTTGTGGATCAAGTTCGCATGGCTGAGCATGACCCCCTTGGGGGTGCCGGTCGAGCCCGAGGTGTATTGCAACAGCGCCAGCGAATTGGGATGGACCTCGCGCTCGCTCCATTGGCTCTCGATCCCCTCGGGCAATTCGTCCGTGGTCAGCCACTCGAGACGTTTGAGCGATGGCGTTTTGTCCAGTACGCGCCTGACGCGCTCCATCACGTGCGCCGTCGTCACAGCGACGCGCGCGCCGGAATCACCCACGATGCGCTCGATGCGGTCCAAGGACCGGTTGAGCCGCGGCGGGTAGGCGGTAACGGCCACGACACCCGCGTACAGACAACCGAAGAATCCGGCGACAAAGTCCAATCCGGGTGGGTACAAGAGCAGCGCCCGTTCACCTTGCGGGACCAGCGACTCGAGCCACGCGCCGATCGCCCGCGCGCGCCGATCGAGCTCCGCGTACGTCAGGGACGATTCCTCCGACTCTCCGTTATCCAGAAACGTGAAGCCGCGAATCTGCGGCTGAAAGCGCGCGCGGTGGCGAATCAGCGCCACCAGATTGGGTGGCCCGAAAAACGAACCAGGAAGTACCTCGCTTTGCACGACGGTCCGACCTCCTGCGAACGGCGTCCAGCGGCGGCGCCGAGAGGTGCGATTGGCTCATCGCACCGCTCATTCAGTGCCGCACGCGGCGTGCCATCAATTAAGGCGGCGAACGATCCCGGCGAGACATATTCAATTTCGGAAACGAGCGGTTCCTTCGCGTCGCGTTCCCGATCCGGCCAGTGCTGGTTGGCGATGTAATCGGCGCGCCGCGTGCGCCACCATGGGCTCTTCGGCGCGCTCTGCCACGTCTAGAAACTCCTCATACCCTACCACGCTGGCGAGTGCATTTCAAATGTCTCTGCCATCCGGCTGGCCGAAATTTTTCGCGACCGCGCCCCACGCACGGCGCGATCCACAAAGCTTGCCGCCCTTTACCTTCAGGCTGGCGATGAACGTATCGACCAGGCAAACCGCGCGGGCTCACGGGCGCCACGGGTTGAACATCAAACCGTGTGTTGGTCAGCAATCCGCGTCGACTGGTATCGCATCACTCGCGACGCGCGCCGGCCACCATCCGCTCGCGCGCAGCAGGTCCGTGATCGAAGCGGGCGCCCATGCGAATCCGAAGCACGCCAAGGGCGCGAGCAAGCTTCCCCAGTATTGATTAAACGCGTGGCCCACGATGGCGAACACCAGTACGAACGCGCACGCCGCGAATCCAAATCGTTCGCCGGCGCGACCTGGCCAGCCGGCAAAGCCCAGCATCGACAGCGGAAAATACACCGCGGAGAACCATTGCGGCAGCACCAACAAGCATGCATTCATCTGAAACGTCGAGATGACGAACGCCGCGCCGCCGAACTGAATCCAGCCGGATTGATGGGCGACCGCGTCGTGCTCGATCCGCCGGTAGACCTCACTCGCATGCCACGCAAAGAACACCGCGTAGGCCACCATCCCCGCCAGCCACACGGCGACCTCGCCGCGCCGGCGTCGTGCGACGGCCAGTACCAGCATCGCGGCGCAATAAACCCCGGCCAGCTCGCGGAAAAAGAGCGCCGCGATCCCAACGGCCGCACCTGCTTTTCGCCACTCAATTGCTGAAACACATAGCGACAATGCGATCAACACGCCCGACCAAACGACCGGCATGATGAACAAACCGTCAAGCACGCACGGCAGCATCGCCCCGATCAGGAGCACGACGGCACCCACGGATTTCCAGCGCTGGCCTTCTTTATCCAGCACGGTATAGCCGAGGACGAGCGTCGCCAGCGCCGCGCTGGCGAGTATCGCTTGCGCCAGCAGGTCGATTTGCAGCTTCGCTACCAGCCACATGGGCAGCGGCGTCCGCCAGTTAAAGAGCGACCGCGTCGGATATCCGAGCACGCGCAGCTCGGCCGCCGCCGCATCGTGATAGCTCGCGCCGGCGCGGATCCGCGCCACCTCGCGCCAATAGAGCGCCACGTCTCCCACGCCGCGCGTCGTCCGGCTAGCCGCCGAGCTCGCCAGCGGCGAGACCGAGAGCGCTACGCAAAACAGCGTGAAGCCCAGTACGGTCAACAACACCGCCCGCGCTGGCCAGCGCGAGAGACGTGCGAAACCGCTGCGCGGTGTGGTGGAACGCATCGTTCACCATCGAGAGACTCGGCCACGCGGCCCGGCATGCAGCCACTGGCTGCCCCCACAAGCGTAGCTCACCTCGGTCGGCAAATTATCGTGGCAGCACAAACGGTCTCATCTACTGCGCGCACTACTCCAGCCCATACGCGCCCGCCACGGGGATCTGGGCGCCGGCGATATTGCCCAACCGTGTGCGTGGCAGGAACCGGGGCTCGACGGCCAGGTTGACGCCGAAGTTGTCCTTGCTGGCGTCGAAGTTCGCTCCCACGCTCACCAAGAGCGACTCGCCGACCCGCGTCAGCGCCAGGTACTGCCCGATGTTCCCATTGCCCGCGACGTCCACTGCCGTGCCCATCGACGAGATCCACTTGGGGCTCATGCGGTAGCTGTAGGACGCCAATATGACACGGCTCTTGATCGGCCCCTCCAAGTCGCGGAATCCCATGTAGAGATTGCCTCGCGGTGGTCGTTCCAGGAACGCCCCCACGGTGACCAGTTGCGCTCCCTGGTCGAAAAAGTCGAAGAATCCATCGGAGAGAAACGTCAGCCGGTCCCCCACGTGCCAGCGGAAGTCATAGTCCACCAGCCCGAAGGGTTCGCCGAAATTGTCGCGGACATCGTCCGGAAACCACGTGGCGTTGGTGTCGAGCACGATCCAGTCGATGATCCGCCGCTCGCCGGGTAGTCCTCGCTTTGTCTGCCACCGCTGGCGCAGTCCTACTCGCATCGCCGTCAGGTCGTCGGCGATCTCGGTCGAGGGAGACGCGACCCAGCGCGCCAGCCCGGTCCGCATTGCAAAGTACCGCTCGTCGAATTGAGTGGGAATCGTGCCGTTGAACGTGGTCGTGGCGATACGATTGCGAAAGGCCTCGATGGAGTCGTCGTCCACCGGGTCGTAGAGCGGGAATTCATCCAGGTTCTGGGAGGCGTCGGCATAAAATACCTCGGTCTCAAAGACCATCTTGTGCGCCACGCCGTGGACGTTCCACAGGGCACTCTCCAGCGCCGGGTTTGCGCGCCAAATGGGAACGCTCGCTCGCAGGCCGACTTGTCCATAAGCGCGCTGGATATCATCCCCGTCGAGATCCTCTCCCCAATGCGCGAGCTCGCCCAGCGCGTAAGGCACAACCTTGACCGGTCCGGCCACCAGCGGCACGTCGATCTCCTGCCGCGTGGCGACGCGCTCGCCCGAGGACGTGATCTCCCACGGCAGCAGTGTAAAGTTGGCCAGGTCTTGCGGGTCCGTCGGTGGGCTGAGAATCCGCAAGCGGCCATAGCCGACGCTCGTATGCTCGAACCATGTGAGCCGATCGGCCCACAGCGACTGGCCGATCCAGAAATGGTCACCACGTGGGAGCCATTCGGTCTGCGTGAAGAAGTCGTTCAATCGTGCGTCGGCCGTGACGCTCCATGAAATGTTTTCGAGTGTGTGCTTGAGCTCAAGGCCGGTGATCTGATCCTTGAACTCGTCCCATTCGTTTTCGAAGTACTGCTCCAGGAAGTTGCGGTCGCTGATCCACCCCAACTCGGCCGAAAGCCGGAAGTCTCCCGGCAGCTCGTGCCGATGCCGCGCGAGCGTGCGAAAGCGGAATTCCCTGTCCGGCACGATGTTTCGTCGACCGAGCCCGAGGTTGTCCAGACCGTGGTCGTCCACGGCCCAGGCGTCGACAAAGCCAAAATACGGGCTCTCGTATCCGAGCAGGTCGGTCCGGTCATAGCTGAACGTCGTTCCGCCACCGAGGCCGCGCTCCGAGAGATAGTCCAAGCTCGTGTCCCACCGCGTACCCGCGGGCGGCGATTGGATTCCGAGCAGTTGGTAGGTGTCCCAATCGGTGAGGATTTGAGTGCCGAAGACGCGGTCGTTCTTCACGCGTACGCGGCGGATGAAGAACTGCGGCTCGGTCAGGTCGGTGGCAAAGACAGGCCAATAGAAGACGGGCACTTCGCCCAAGTACACGACGTTATTGCGGCTGGTGGCCAACCGCTGGTGGTCGATAATTGGCTCTCCAGTGAGCGGATCGATCTGCGGTTGACGAGTGAACGGGTCGATCAGGAGCTGCTGCTGATCCTCGAACAGGACATTGCCCGCCTCCAGGCGATAGCCCGGCCGTCCCAGGCGGCTGGACGTGACAAACGTGTTTTCGGCCATAAACCGATCTCGACTGGTCATGCGCACCAGGTCGGCGCGCAGCCGGATCAGCCCTTCGTATTCAGGCACCGGCGTGAGAACCTCGGCGGAGAGCACCGTGCCCACCTCGTTGCGGACGTCGTAGTACATCCGATCGGCGTAGATCACTCGGTCACCCTGGCGGAAGACGAGGTTCCCTTCCAGATAGAATTCCAGGGGCGTTTCCGCCGACTGAAAAGTCTGGCGCGCAAGTTCAGGCACCGCTCCGCCGGCGGTCCAAGCCACGATGCGATCGGCCGAGATGTCGACCGAACCAAGGCCTTGCACGTTGTCGACGATCAGGTTCGCCCCACCGTCGATCACCACGACCCATTCGTTTCGCTCGTGGTTGGAGAACGATTGAATGTTCGGTTCCACTTCGCTGCGCGGAAACGCGCGGATCCGCCGCTGCCCCGGTGGCGGAATCTCCGCGCCGCCTTGAGAGCTCGCATCTTCGGAGAACTGCACCGGACGCACGACACCAACGGCCGGTGGATCGCGGCGCGCGATCGCGCGCTTGTAGATTTCGGGCTTGACGGGCGGTTCCGCGTCGAGCGTGCGTACGCGAATGTCAATCGGACTGATCGTATGGAAACCTCCCAGCCAGCTCTGATCGACGAGTCGTCCGCCCTGGCGCACTCGACGGTGTTCGATTGCGACATCGTGCTCGAGGTAGGCGATCACTCTGTTGTGCCGGTCGCCGAGCTCGCCGTTGCGCTCGATCCAAAGGACCGCTTCGGCGCTGCGCGCATCGGTCGAGTCTTGGTTGACATGCACCTGGCCACGCAGCCACCAGACCTCTAGCGTCCCCTGCTCCCAGCGCGCGCCGCGGTCGGCGACGATGCGAATTGAGGCGTTCGGATTGGGCGCGGGGAAATTGACCTCGCCGGCGGCGTACCCGCTCACGGCCAATAGCACAAGGAGCGATAGCACGAGAGGCAGGGTGCGTCGAGCGAAGCGACAACGCACCACGTCGGAAGTGCGCAGTGCGGCAGACGTCTCTGGATGTTCAAGCGGTGCGTCAGCGCTGCGCTTGACGCACCCTACGCTTGTCGCCGGCAGGAGAGAGGGTCGGACGAGGGATGGCGCAGCACGGCAAAGCGCGCGCAGCCGATGACGCGCGCAGCGATACGCTGCTCGACAAGCTCGCACAACACGCGATTTCAGGTGATGATCCTCTGTTGCCAGAGAACCGCTTCGGCGACCCTGGATTCAGGGCGCAAAGCTAAGCTACTAAAGTCGTTAAGCCATAGACAGGTACGAAGAGCGGCGTGATTATAGATGTGGCTCGCCGCTGGGGTCAAGGTAGTTTGCGGCCGAAACGGTCGATCGTAACTGTCGAACCAGCTACGACTTGTGTTCTAGAAGCCACCGGCCGCATGCACGCAGGCCGCCGGCGGCGAAGATCGCCACGACCGGTACGAGCGGGGCACGCATGCGAATGGTGCTCCAGAACAGCAGATGCACCGCCGTTACGCATAGGACCATCAAGATTCCGATCCGCCAGTGCGGTGCATCGTGCGGATCGTGGGAGGACAGCAGTCCGATGACCGCAAGGATGAGTACTACCGCGTTCCATCCCCCTATGGTGTAGCGCAACAGCCGCGTATGAAGCGGCTCGCGCGGCGAGAGCGCATGCGGCAGCGGATCCCACATGCTGCCCACTCGCCAAATCGAGGAGAGCGCGAACGCGGCCGGATCGTCGCGGATGTGCTGCCACGCTTCGCGGTATGCCTCGCGGTCGACGCGAATCTCGTCGGCCGGGGAGTCAATCGCGTGCTCGTCGATGAAGCGCCGGTTGAAGTCCGCCGAGTCCCACGTGGTACGCCACCCGCCGCCACGCAGAAAGGCGTAGAACTCGGGATTGTTGCCCAAGAGCAGCGTATAGCCGCCATGCGTCGTGCCGACGATTGGGCTTCCGAGCCGCCATTGATTGCGCGCGATCCACACTCCGAGAGTTACGGCGATTGCCAACGCCAGTGCACCGAGGATCGATTGTCGGCGACGAGTATCGGAAGCCTCGCGCCCAAGGCGCCATCCAACGATCACCACCCAGGGAATAAATGTTGGCCGGCAGAGCGCCGCGAGACAGGCCCAGATGCCCGCTGCAAAGGCACTCGCGCCGGTCGGGCGCTGCTGGGCGACGGTGGCACTCCACAGCGAGAACACTGCCAAGAGCGCTGCGAGCGTTTCGGTCATCACTTGCGTGGATTGATGCACCAAGAGCGGATCGACAGCCACGAGCAAGCCCGCCACCAAGCTCCAGTTGCCCAATCCCCACATAAGCGCCAGTCGCATCACCGCCCAGACCGTCAGCACGCCGATTACGACATGCACCGCGGCGATCGCCGTCGTCGCCCATTCACCCAGCGCCACGCACGGCGAAATCAACAGCGGATAAAGCGGCGCGCGGAACGCGCTCGGCCGCGTGTCGTGCCCCAGCGTTCCAGTGCGCACCAGGTTCTCCGCAATACCGCGGTACCCGTCTGGATCGGTTTCGAGCGAGTCGAGGACCGCGAATTGCACCCCCACGCGAACAACAAAGGCCAGCAGAATAACGGCGACCGTCGACCAGCGCATCAAACGCGACCTCGCCGGGCGATACTACTGGTGCAGCGAATACAGCACCAGGTTGATGGCGATCCGCGCCGCGTCCTCGCGCGAGTAGCCGCGGCACTCCAGCGATTCGTGACGCTCCAGCGAGCAGCTCAGATCGTAGCGCGAATAGATCACGCCATAGCGGTCACCGACGCGGATTCCTTCCAGCTCCGGCGCCACCTGCCGCAGGACCGTCTTGAGCGGGGCTTCGGGGGTATCGCGCTGCGGCTCTCGCCGCGTGACCTTCGTGATATCAAAGCCACCCAAGGCCGGCGAAAACATCGGATTGTCGATCGAGATCGGCTGGAGCGCATGCTCGGGAAAAACGGCCTCCATTTCGCGCCGCAGCGCGCGATCGAAAGCGTCGCTGGCACAGATGCTATCGGCGATAAGCAGCCCTCCTCGCTCGACGAATTGGCGCAGTCCACTGCGCTGCGCCGCGTCAAGTCGAAAGTCGTGCCGTCCGTGCATGAAAACTAGGTGATAGTCCAGTAGCCGTTTATCGGCCAGGTTCACGTCGTTGCCGTCGACGCGGATCGAAAGGCCCAGTTCGCGCTCCAGCGCTCGCTGCACCGTCACCAGAGCATTCGGGGCCACGTTCCAACCGCCCGTGTGCCGCAGTCGCGCAACCTGCATCTTGGCGCGCTCGAGCGGATCTTCCGCCGCCAGCGGACTATCGGCATTGCTGGGCACCTCGTCTTTGTAGCGCAGCTCGCGGTTCGTGGCATAGGCCAGCACGTTGACGCCGATGGAATTCGCAGCCGTTACACGCAGCCGGACGCTTGCTGGCAACCGCGCCTCGCGCCCCGGCCGCGCCAGCTCCCAAAAGCACGAGAGATCTTCCGGACAGTAGATCACGCTGGTGCGGCAGCCGATATCCAGGCCCCACAAAGGGCGCACCATCTCGGGATCGATGCGGTCCTCGGCCTGCCAAACTGGGTGGTCCGGCGGCAAGAGACGCAGCCGATACTCAGGCTCGGGAAACGCCTTTTCCATCAGAGCGCGAAAACCGCGATCGAACTCCGCGCCGTCGCAACAGGCTTCGGCAAAGAGAAAGCCCCCTTGGTCGACGTAGCGGCGGAGGTTGCGCACCTCGTCGTCGGTGAACTGGGGCGCCTCGCGTCCGTTGAAGAACAGGACCGGCGATTGCGCCAGGTCGTCGACGGTCGCCGCGCGCGGGTCGATGATCTGCCAGGTCAGGTCGCGCTCCCAACGCGTCTCAACGAACCGCGTGAGGTTGTCGACATCGTGGCGATGATGGTTCCAGTCGTCGCCGGGTCCGTGCCGCAGCTTGGCCATCAACACCGGCCGACGCCCCTTGGACAGAAACAACAGCGCGAAGCTCGTGGCCACCAGCGGGTTGTCCTCGCCGCGAGCCGCGCCTCGCCAGAAACCCGACAGTTGATCCTGGCGGCGAACTAACGTCTCGGCGCCCGCACGGTACCAGTCGTGCTCGCCGACAAATCGCTGCGCCGTTAGGCGACCGGCACGCTCCAGCGCATAGAGGTAATACAGCACCGAGCTCTGAAACATGTCCGAGCCGGGGTTCACCTCGACCGAAAAATTCCGCCCCAGCCACGCAAGCGCTCGATCGATCGAATTGGACTTCTCTTGCGAGCCGCAGCAGCGGACCTGGTCCCCCACCACCTGTGCGTCGGGCTCGTCGAGCCGGCCCGAGGCGATCACCATCGACGCAACGCCCGCGCTGGTCATGCTGCCCGAGCCTCCACCACCGCGCTGATACCCCCACGAGCCGTCGGCATTCTGCAGTTCCCGCCAATATTTGAGCGCCTGCGTCCAAGTGTGGTCGCTGACCGGCACGCCAACTTGTTCCGCCTCGTAAAGTGCCAGGAGCGCAAACTGCGTATTCGAGCTGTCGCCAAGGCCCTGTGGGTACGCCCACCCGCCGCGCTGCGGGCCGGTTTTGAGCTGTACTTTCTCGATCCACCGCACATTGTCGCGCAACAGAGCGAGATCGCGCTTCGAGCGCGCCGCGCAGAGCGCCATGGTGTGGAGCGCCACCGCATAGGTTCGATCCGGGCGAATCGAACGCAACCGCGCGAGCGCTTTCGCCGCGGACGGATCGTCGCGATCCACTCCGGCATTCAACAAGGCAAGCGTACACAGCGCCGAAACGGCCCCCGTTTGTCCTTGCCACTCGGCCCAACTGCCGTTGCGGTCCTGCTCGCGCTCGAGATACGCGACGCCGCGTTCAATGGCTTGGCGAACCTGGGCGGCGTCGATCTGGGCAGGCGCCCGACGGACACATAGTCCGACCAGAAGCACGATGCCGATCAGGCACTTTCCGAGAGGCGCCATCCGCGACCTCATCAAAACCACGAGCTGAATGACTGAACTTAAGTATCCGCCGCAGCAGAGTTTAACGCAACCAGCTCGAGCATTGTGCATTGCTGCTGCCGGAACGCGCCTATAAAATGGAAAGATCGCATTTGCTCGAAACCTTGGGCGGAGTTTTCGCACATTGCCGGTGACTGAGTGAGCTCTATTGGGCTCGAGGACACGAAGCAGGGATTTCGCTTGTCTACGCAAAGCCGCAGTCTCGGCGACGTGCTGCAGGAGTTCAGCCAGCATCGCCGGCTGATGCACGACGAGCTTCAAAAGGTCATCGTCGGGCAAGAGCAAGTCATCGAGCAGCTCTTCGCGGCGATCTTCACGCGCGGCCATTGCCTGTTGGTCGGCGTGCCGGGACTGGCCAAGACGCTATTGGTCAGCACGCTGGCGCGCATCCTGGATATCGGCTTCAAGCGGATCCAGTTCACGCCGGACCTGATGCCCTCGGACATCACCGGCACCAACGTGCTGGAGGAGGATGAAAACCGGCGGCGAAATTTTCGCTTTGTCGAGGGGCCAATCTTCACCAACATCCTCCTGGCCGACGAGATCAACCGCACGCCACCCAAGACGCAGGCCGCGCTGCTCCAGGCAATGCAGGAGCGCGAGGTGACGGTCGGCCAGACGACCTACAACCTGCCCGACCCGTTCTTCACGATCGCCACGCAGAACCCCATCGAGCAGGAGGGCACCTACCCCTTGCCCGAGGCGCAGCTTGACCGGTTCATGTTCAACATCAAGGTCGATTACCCTCAGGCCGACGAGGAGGAGCGCATTCTGGCGTCGACGACGCGGAATGAAAAACCGGAGGTCCGCAAGGTCCTCTCCGGCCGGTCGATCTTGAAGCTGCAAAAGCTGGTCGGTTCGGTCGCCGTGAGCGAATATATCATCAAGTACGTTTCGCGGCTGGTGCGTGCCACGCGGCCGCGCGATGAGTCGGCCCCGCAATTCGTGCGCGAGCTGGTCGATTGGGGCGCCGGCCCGCGCGCCGGCCAGTTCCTGATTCACGGCGGCAAGGCGCTGGCGGCGATGGACGGACGGTTTTCGGTGGCGATTGACGACATCCGCCGCGTGACCGTGGGTGTTCTGCGCCACCGCATCAGCACGAATTTCCAGGCCCAGGCCGAGGGACAAGCCAGCGAGGACATTATTGCGCGGCTGCTTAAAGAGATCCCCGCACCCGAGATCCCCAAATTCGAGCGCTCGTAGCAGGCACGCTCCGGGCGCCGTAGCGTGCCGCCGAACAAGTCCAACGCCACCGAAGATTGTTGAAACTCGATAGCGCTTCGGTTACGGCACGCGGAGCGTGCCTGCTACGACCGAGGCGGCGCTGTCAGGCACGGGGTGCCTGACCTACCGATATGTCCACCGTCGAAAAATACCTGAAGCCGGAGGTCGTTCGTCAGATCAGCCGGCTGGACCTGCGTGCGCAATTCATCGTCCGTGGATTCCTTCACGGCCTGCACGCCAGCCCGTTTCATGGCTTCTCGGTCGAGTTCAGCGAACATCGCAAGTACACCGCGGGCGATGATCCCAAGGACATCGACTGGCTCGTCTACGCAAAGACCGACAAGTATTACGTCAAGAAGTTCGAGGCCGAGACCAACATCACCGGCTACCTGGTGATGGACCTCAGTCGCTCGATGGGATACACGCATCGACAGGAACTGACCAAGTTTGATTATGGCGTCTGTCTGGCGGCGGCGCTGTGTTACCTGATGATCTGCCAGCAAGACCCGGTGGGACTGATCACGTTTGATGAGCGCATCCGCGACAGCGTGGCCCCCAGGTCGCGCCGCACTCAGTTTGGCAATGTGCTGTCGCTGTTGGCAAGACTGAAGCCGCGTGGACAAACGGCGCTGGCGGCCAGTCTGGTGCAGATCGCCGCGATGCTTCGCCACCGCAGCCTGGTCATGCTCTTCACCGATCTATTGGACGAGCCGGAGCAGGTGATCCACGCACTCGGTCGTTTGCGGCATGGCGGCCACGACGTGATCGTGTTTCATATTCTTGACGAAGCGGAAGTCCGCTTTCCGTTTGATGGGGTCGTCGAGTTCGAGGAGCCGGAGAGCAACGAAAAGATACGCGTCGACGCCACCGGTTTCCGTGCGGATTACCTGGCCGAGCTCGACGCCTTCTGCCAGCGCTATCGAGACGAGTGCCAGCGGATGCGAATCGACTACGTGCGCCTGGACACAAGCATGCAATTCGACAAGGCGCTCACCGAGTATTTGATCAGCCGCCGCGCCCGGTGCTAATCAATTCATGTGGAGAGGTGCGGAGAATCGTCTGGAATGCGAGTGGTATTTCGTGATGACGCGCGCGAAAAAAACCCCCCTCACCCTGCCCTCTTCCCCGGAGGGGGAGAGGGGTTGGTTGGACCGTGCCGCTTTATGGCGTAGGTCGCAGCGGATCAGTTAGACGGCCGATGGACTTTGTCAATCCTTTGCTTCTGGGCGGCATGTTGGCGGCAGCGGTTCCGATCGTGCTGCATCTCGTGCTGCGTCAAAAGCCGCGGTTTCTCGAGCTGCCGAGCCTGCGGTTCCTGAAGCAGCGCCGCGACGCAAATCGCCGCCGGCTGCGGCTGCGACACGTATTGCTTTTGGCGCTGCGCGTGCTGGCGATCGTACTTTTGGCGCTGGCACTGGCGCGGCCGAGCATAAAATCGCGCGGCGGCGTCGGCGATGCCAAGACGCCCGTGGCCGCGGCGCTGGTGTTCGATACGTCGCTGCGGATGGAGTACCGCCACGCCAATCAGTCGCGATTGGAAGCCGCGCGAGGCACGGCCGATTGGCTGCTGGCTCAGCTTCCCTCGGGCAGCGACGTGGCGGTCCTCGATTCGTCGCTGGCCGCGCCGGTGTTTCAGGTCGACCTGGGAGCGGCCCAAGAGCGCATCAAGCGGCTGGAGACAACCAGTTTGGGCCAATCCGCGCCGCGCGTTGTCACCGCGGCGCTGCGACTGTTGAAGCGCAGCCGCAAGACGCGGCACGAGCTGTACGTCTTTACGGACATGACGCGCGCAAGCTGGTCGGTCGGCGATGATTCGCGCGTGGCGCGCGAGCTGGAAAACTCGCACGACGTCGCTCTGTACCTCGTGGACGTGGGGGTCCCATCGCCGCAAAACATGGCGCTCGGCGAGCTGAGGCTTTCCGCACAGGTTTTGGCCAAGAACAACGCCCTGCACATCGAGACGGCCTTGTCCTGCGACGGGCGAGGTGGGCAGCGCAGCGTCGAGCTGTACCTGACCGGAAGCGACGGCAAGCGCCAAAAGAGAGATCAGCGATCGTGCAGTCTCCAGCCCGGCGGATCGCAGGTGGTGGATTTTACCGTTGGCGCGCTAGGGGACGGACTGCATCAAGGATGGGTTCGGGTGGTTGGCGAGGACGGACTCTCCCACGACGACGAGCGATTTTTTACCGTCGAGGTGCGCGACGCGTGGCGCGTGCTCGTCGTGGCGCAAACCCCGGCCGTGGAGCGAGCGCTGTTCTGGACCGAGGCGCTGGCGCCGCAAGCGTTCCGCGCCAGCGGCCAGGCGCGCTTCCAGTGCGACGTCATCCCCTTCGCCGAGCTTGAATCTCATCCACTCGATGCGTACGCAGCCGCTTGTCTCTTGGATCCAGCGCCGCTGGTGCCGGCCGCTTGGAGCCGCCTGGCCGGCTACGTGGCAGCCGGGGGCAGCGTGGCGATTTTTCTCGGCGAGGCGGCCGAGAACGTGCAGGCCTTCAATCAGTCCGAGGCGCAGCAGCTTCTGCCCGGCCGATTGGCCAGCCAGGTGAGATCGCCCGACGGAAACCGTTACCTGGCGACCGAATACATGCCTCACCCTCTGTTGCGCAAGTTCAGCGAGCGCCGCGAGCCGGTTCCCTGGGAGAATTTCCCCATCTACCGAGCCTGGCGATTCGAAGGTTTGCCGGACGAATCGGCCATCCTGTTGCGCTACAACGACCGGGAGCCGGCGCTCCTGGAGCGGCGCGTCGGCGGCGGACGTGTTCTTGTCATGACAACTCCCATCGCCTCGCCCACGGATTCCGAGCCGTGGAACCTGCTTCCGATCGGCCTGGATGCCTGGCCGTTTGTCATGCTGGCCAACGAAATGATGTATTACCTGGTCGGCAGCCGCGACGAGCAACTCAACTACACAACGGGGCAAACCGCCGTGCTCGAGCTGCCACCGGCCACGGCGATATCCACCTACCTGCTTACCGCGCCGCGCGGCGACAGGTCGCGGCGAAACATCGACGCGCTCCAGAACGCGATCGTCATCTCCGCGCTCTCCTGGTGGGGTCATTGGCGCGTTGAATCGGGGGGCGAGGCGCGTCGGCTTGACCGTGGCTTCAGCGTCAATACCGCGGTCGAAGACAGTCAACTGGACCGCATCAAGCCTGAGGAACTCGAAAAAGTTTTCGGCACCTCGGATTTTCATCTCGCTCGCAGTCGAGACGAGATCCGCCGCGATATTGGCGTGGGGCGGATCGGTCGCGAGCTTTACCCCTGGGTGATCGTGCTCGTCGCCTTGGCGCTTGGCTTGGAGCATTGGATTTCCAACCGTTTTTACCGCGAGGCATGAGCCGGCAGCGAGTCTACGATGCGTCTTTCGCTACTTCCGGTCGGACATTACGCGGTGGTGGCCGCGTTGGCGGCGAGTTTGCTGCTGCTTCTGTGGCTGGGACCAAGCTCGGTCCGACTGGAAGCGGGTCGGCGCCGCGTCTTGCGGATGCTGCGGCTGGGGGTGGTGGCGCTCGTGATCGTGGCCCTGTTGCGCCCCTCGCTCGTCTACACCAGCGTCAAAAAACAATCGGCCACGCTGGTGGTGCTCATCGACCGCTCGCGGAGCATGCTGGTGGAGGATGCCGTCGGGAGTACGAGCCGCTGGCAAGCGCTCAAGGCGGCGCTGGCCGACGCCACGCCGGCTTTGGTCGATTTGGCGGAAGACCTGGAGGTCAAGCTGTATACGTTTGGAGCGGTGCCGCAGCCGGTCGAATTCAGCCAAGGACAGATCGACCTGCCTCCCACGCCCGACGAGCATGAAACGGCGATCGGCTCGGCGCTGGAAGAAGTGCTTCGCGAGCAAGCGGGCAAGCGCTTCGCGGGCATCATCTTGCTGTCGGACGGGGCTCAGCGCGCCTACGCCCCGCGCGATACGCCGCCACAGACCGCCGCGCGGCAACTGGGCGCACTCGGCTACCCCCTGTACACGTTGACCTTTGGCCAGCCGCAGGGGCCGTTGTCGGTGCGCGATGTGGCGCTCGCGAATTTGCGTTCGCCCCAGACCGTCTTTGCCAAGAACGAGTTGAACGTCGCCGCGGCACTGCGCGCCGCGGGGCTGATGAATCACGACCTGCCGGTTCGGCTCCTTTTCGAGACATCGCCCGGCGCCATGAAGCCGGTCGCGGCGGCCACTCTTCGTCCGAGGGCCGAGGGGGAGGAGCTTCCGGTCGAGCTCACGTACATTCCGCAGGCCGCCGGTGAATACAAGATCACGCTCGAGGCAGCGCACCAGCCAGGCGAGCTGGTGACCACCAACAACCAGTTGAGCACTTTCGTGACGGTGCTCAAGGGCGGCCTGAACGTGCTCTATCTGGAGGGCGCGCTGCGGCCCGAACAAACATTCCTGCGCCGAGCGATCGGCGCATCGCCGAACATCAAGGTCGACTACCTCTACATCAACGCGCAAAGGCCAGAGACGCGTCCCGCCGATCTCGCTTCGCGGTTTGAGAAGGGCAAGTACGACGTCTACATCATCGGCGATCTGGATTCCGCCGCGTTCGACGAATCGCAGCTTGCGACGCTGCGCGAGACCGTCCGCGCCGGGGCGGGCCTGATCATGTGCGGCGGATTGCACAGCTTCGGCGCCGGCGCGTACGGTGAAACGCCGCTGGCCGATCTTCTGCCCATCGAAACCGACCGCCTGGAGCGCCAGCGTTTCGACGAGCCGACGCGCACCGACTTGCACCTGCCGGGCCAGCCCAAGATGCGGCCCACGGCGATCGGTCGACAGCACTATGTGATGCTGATGGGTCCGGCCAACCAGAATGCCGATCTGTGGGAGCGGCTGCGGCCGCTCGACCTGGCCAATCGCTTCCGTTCGCTCAAGCCACGTGCTAACGTGCTGGCCGAAAGCCAAGACGGCGCTCCGCTCTTGGTGGCTCACGATTTCGGCCAAGGGCGCGTGATGGCCTTTGCCGGATGGTCGACCTGGCGCTGGCAATTCGACGGCCACGACGCCGTCCACAAGCGATTCTGGCGTCAGGTCGTGTTGTGGCTCGCTCGTAAAGAGAAATCGACTGAGGGCCGCGTTGAAATCCAGCTTGCCGAGCGTCGCTTCGCGCCGGCGGCGCGCGTCGAGTTCACGGCCGAGGCCTTTTCGCCAGAAGGCGATCGGCTCGAAAATGCGGTCTTCGACGCGCAGGTTACTTTGCCGGACGGCTCGCGGAAGTCGCTCCGCCTTGTTCCGGGCCGCCCACAGATGCTCGGCTCGTTTTTCGACACGCGGTCCGCCGGCGACTACACGCTGGAGGTGGCGGCCACCCACGAAGGCGTTTCGTTGGGAACGGCACGTGCTCGGTTTCTGGTCGTCAAGCAGGACCTGGAATTGGACCAGCCGGCCGCCGATCCGACCATGATGGCGAACCTGGCGAGCATTACGGGCGGCGAGTCGCTGGCGCCGGAGGAGCTTTCGGATCTCATCGAGCGACTCAAAGACCGCTTGCCGAACCTCGAAATCGAGACGGAGACCACGCAGACCCTTTGGGACACCTGGCCCTTCTTCGCACTCGTGATCGGTTTGCTGGCCACCGAGTGGTGGCTGCGAAAGAAATGGGGGCTCGTCTAGCGGGCTCGTCTAGCCGGCGCGCCGACGTACTTGTGCAACTCGTGAACACGCGTTCGGATTTCTCCGAACACGTGGCGACTCGCGTTCGACTCGATTCAGTTCGCCGCCGTGGGGGATTGCTCTGGCCGCGGCGAGTTGGCCGGAGAAAGCGCCATCGCTTCACCATTCGTGGCGCGCGGCCGCAACAACAGTAATTCTTCCTGGCATCGGTATACCGTCGCGCCGTTCTCGCGTCGCGCCCGACCGTAATTGCCGTCCGGCTGCAGGAACCGCGTCTTCACGTTGTCGTTCAGGTATGCCGGGATGATCTCGTAAATGATGCGGTCCTTCAGCTCCGGCGACTCGATGGGGAACATCACTTCCACGCGCCGGTAGAAATTCCGCGGCATCCAGTCGGCGCTGGTCAGAAAGACTTTGGCCTCTTCGTCCGGCCCAAATACCAGAATTCGGCTGTGCTCGAGAAAACGGTCGACGATGCTGCGGACCGTAATCGTGTCGGAAATGCCCGGCAATCCAGGGCGCAGGCAACAAATGCCGCGTGCGATCAATTCGATCGGCACGCCCGCCTGGCTGGCGCGATAAAGCGCCTCGATCACGCGAAAGTCGACGACGGAGTTCAGTTTGGCGAAGATCCGCGACGGGCGCCCCTCGCGCGCGCGCTCGGCTTGCTCGTCGATCAGCTCGATGGTGCGGCGCTGCAGGTCGTCGGGCGCCACGACCAGTTTCAGCCATGGGTGCCCTTGCGAATAGCCCGTGAGCAGGTTGAACAACGCGGACGTATCGTCGGCGATGTCGGGGTTGGCCGTGAATAAACCCAGGTCGGTGTAGACCAGTGCCGTCGTCGGATTGTAGTTGCCGGTCGACAGGTGGACGTAGCGGTTCAACTGCGCGCCTTCCTGCCTCACCACCAGCGACAGCTTGCAGTGGGTCTTCAGGTCCAAGAAGCCGAAGACCACGTGCACGCCGGCGCGCTCGAGCTGCCGCGCCCAGCTCACGTTGTTCGCCTCGTCGAAGCGCGCCTTCAGCTCCACGAGCGCCGTGACGTGCTTGCCGTTCTCGGCCGCCTGCATCAATGCTCGCACGATGGGCGAATCGCCGCTCGTGCGGTAAAGCGTCTGCTTGATGGCCAGCACACGCGGGTCGTTGGCGGCCCGCGCGACGAAATCGACGACGCTGTCGAACGACTCGAACGGATGGTGAAGCAAAATGTCGCGCTTGGCGATGGTCTCCAACAGGTTGTCGGCCTTCCGCTGGCTAAGGCCGCGCGGCCGCTGCGGCACGAACGGCGCGTCGCGCAACGGGTCGCGATCCACCAGCTTCACCAGCTCCATCATGTGCGTCAGGTCGAGCGGGCCGTCGATGCGGTAGATCTCGCTGTAGGCTTCTGGAGAATCACGCTGATCTTCGCGCAGCTCTTCCTCCTCGATGATGAAGCGGATCAGCTCCTCGCTGCTGCTGGCCGCCACCTCCAATCGCACCGCCTGGCCGCGCTGCCGAGCCTTGATCCGCTGCTCGATCAGCCGCAGCATGTCGTCCGACTCCTGCTCCAAAAGCTCGATGTCGCTGTCGCGCGTGATGCGGAACATGGCGCTCGAGAGCACGTTGAACCCGCCAAAAAGCTTCGGCAGCCAGGCGACGACCGCATCCTCCAACAGGATGAACTGTCCTGCCTCGTCGTTTTCCACTGGCACCAGCCGCGGCAGGACCTGCGGAATCTGCACCACCGAAAACAATCGCTTCGGGCCGGTCCCTCGACGCCGCTCGAGCATCGCCGCCAGGTAGAGTCCGCGGTTGTGATAGTGCGGGCTGGGATGCGCCGGGTCGACGGCCATGGGCGTGAGGATGGGGAACGCGCGGTCGTGGAAGAATTTTTCCATCCGCACGCGCTGCGCCGTATTCAGCTCGTCGAAGCGCATCAGGCCGATGCCCTCGACCGCCAGGCGAGGCAGAATCGACTCATTCCAGCAGCGATACTGGGCGCTGACCATCTCTTGTGTCCGCTTGGCGATGGCGCGCAACTGTGCAATGGGTCGCAGCCCGTCGGGTGCATAGTCCTGCGGCGCGCCGTCGCCAAAGGCTTGCTCGCGCAGCCCGGCCACGCGGACCATGAAGAATTCGTCGAGGTTGGAGCTGAAGATCGCCAGAAACTTGATCCGCTCCAAGAGCGGGTTCGTTTCGTCCTCCGCCTCCTCCAGAACCCGCGCGTTGAACTCCAGCCAACTGAGCTCGCGGTTGATGAAATGCTCTGGCGCGAATGTTGTTTCGACCACGTTTGAATTCCCTAGGCGCGTTGACGCCGTCCCTGGATCTCGCAGGCATTACCAAGCTAATCTTAGGACTTATTCCGGCGACGAAAAGTCTGGGCGGCCGTATTGTCCAGGAATCAACTCCCCGGCCGCCTCCGTTGGTCGCCAAACCACCGCGCGATCTATCGGCCAGCCCGTTTGTAATCGTTCCGCGTCGCCCGCTTAACCAAATCCTCATATTTCACGCTCTCCGCGCCGCTGTATGTCCGGTCGGGCCCCGGCCGCCATATCATGGTGGCGTGTACTCAGTTCGCCTCGCGCGGGAACCACGACGCTCGTTTACCGTGACCCATTTCGCAGCACTCGCATCGATCGGACAGTGCGCCACGCTGGCCTGTATTTGGGAGGCCACGGCGCCGAAGCCGGGCAATGTCCACCGCGGCGCCGACTTTGACGACTTGACGTATCTCGATCTGGTGACGAGCGCGATCGCGATTGGCCCGTCGATGGACGCCGCCTCGCGCGGATTGCGGCTCGGCGAAACGGTGCTTCAAGCGATCCAAGCGACTCGCGCCAGCGTTTGCACGAACACCAATCTGGGTTCCGTGCTCCTTTTGGCGCCGTTGGCCATGGTGCCAACGAATCGCCGACTCGACGCGGCGGCGATCGAGCCAGTGCTCGCCGGTCTCGACCAAGAGGATGCTCGACTGGTTTACGAGGCGATTCGCCTGGCGCAACCGGGAGGACTTGGGCGCGTGGAGTCCGCCGATGTATCCGGGCCAGCACCGGCGGATCTTCGCGCGGCAATGCTTCTGGCCGCGCCGCGCGATCTGGTGGCGCGGCAGTACGCCAACGACTTCCGGGAAATATTCGCGGAGGTAGTCCCTTCACTTGCCGACGGAATGGCTCGTGGTTGGTGCCTGAGCGTCGTCATCGTGCAAACGCAGTTGCACCTGTTAAGTCGACATGGCGACAGCCTCATTGCACGCAAGTGCGGCGAAGCGGTTTCGGCCGAAGTAGCGGGACGAGCTGCAGGCGTGTTGGAATCCGGTTTGCCGTGTGACGACGCCTACCGGCGCTCCCTGGTTGATTTCGATTCTTGGCTCCGCGCCGATGGTCACCGCCGCAATCCGGGCACCACCGCCGACCTGATCGCCGCCGGTTTGTTTGTGGCGCTGCGCGATGCCATAATCAAGCCGCCGCTGCGGTTTTACGCGTGATCCGTGCGCTCGCCCCCGGCGACTCGCCGGGGGCTACGACATGTGACGGCGGCTACCACATGACGGGGCTACGACACGCCGCGGCGATTCTATGCGTGATCAGCCTATGTCCGAGAGCTATGGCGTTCGCGTCTCGAAGGACTTCCTGGTATTCACTGCCGCGCACTTCATCACCTTCGGCGAGTCGCGCGGACGCGCCGGCACCTGCGAGCGCCTTCACGGGCACAATTACCGCGTATCGGCTGAAATCCGCGGCGCGTTGGATGAGAACCACTATGTGATCGACTTCGTCCTGCTGCGCGACACGCTCAAGCAAATCGTTGACGAGTTGGATCAACATATGCTGCTGCCGACGCAACATCCGCAAATAAGGGTGGCCGCCGGCGCGGCGAGCGTCGAAGTTGCCTTCCAGGATCGCCGCTGGGAGTTTCCTCGCGGCGACTGTATTCTCTTGCCGGTGCCGAACACAACGACGGAAATGCTCGCGCACCACATCGGCCGGATCCTCCTCGACCGCCTGTCCGACAAGGTGGGCTCGCGGCCGCAATGGCTGAGAATCGAAGTGGACGAGTGCGAAGGTCAATCTGCCTTTTGCGAGTTCGAGAACCAAGGAGCCGATTCACATGAATAACCATCCGCTGGTCGCCGCTCTGATTTTCCTGTTGTTTTCTCCCACAGTCGGCCTTTCCGCCGCCGAGGCCTGGAAGCCGCTCTTTAACAAGAAGGACCTGGCGGGCTGGCAAGCGGTCAACGGACCGCAAGAAAGCTGGCACGCCGAAGGAGACATGCTCGTCTGCGAAGGGGGCGGCGGCGGCTGGCTGTCGACCAGCGACCAATACGCCGATTTCGAGCTGGCGCTCGAGTTTCGCGTCCCCCCCGGCGGCAACAGCGGCGTTTTCCTGCGCGCACCTCACGAGGGAGACCCCGCCTACGTGGGCCTGGAAATCCAGGTGCTCGACGATGCGGCGCCGGAGTACGCAAACCTGAAGCCCACGCAGTACACCGGGTCAATCTATGATGTTGCCGCCGCCTCGCCTCGCGTCACCAAAGCGGCTGGCGAATGGCAAACCATGCTGATCCGCTGCGAAAAGCGCACGGTTCGCGTCACGCTCAATGGCAGCGTGGTGGTCGACACCGACCTGGACAAGCATGCGGACAAAGAGGCCGCGCACCCGGGCCTGAAGCGAACGACAGGCCACGTTGGACTGCAAAACCACGGGTCGCGCCTGGAATACCGGAATTTACGAATCCGCGAATTACCATGAATCTGCCGCTGGTGTGGCTGGGGCTAAGGCCGATAGGCCGGGTCCCAGTCGCGCCGCCGCTGGGGCACGTTCCACTTAGCCACGGTTATGGGTGGTTGGGCCTAAGGCCGACAGGCCGTGCCTCAGTCGCGCTGCCGCTGGAGCACGCTGCGCTTAGCCCCAGCCACACTTTTCCCCCACCAGGCGTAATTTGATACGCGCCGAGTGCAAACCTACGCTTGTGAGTGGCTGGGGCTAAGGCCGACAGGCCGTGCCCCAGTCGCGCTGCTGCTGGGGCACGCTGCGCTTAGCCCCAGCCACACGACATTCGCCAAATATGCACGTGCCATGTCCGCAAGCGAAGTCCGCAAAGCTGCCATCCTGTTGATGACTCTCCCGCAGGAAGAGGCGGCCATGCTCCTGGCCAAGCTCGATCCCAAGCAGGTCGAGGCCGTGTCGGTCGAGATCGCCAAGATCGGCAACGTGGCCGGCGACGAGCAAGCGACTGTGCTCAACGACTTTGCCGAGGCGAACCCCAACGCCGTGGGAGGAACCGGCGGCCTGGATCTGGCCAAGAGCCTCGTCGAAAAGGCACTGGGAAAAAACGCCTCGGGCACGCTCGACAGCGTTCGCCAACAGATCGAGGCGCTTCCGTTCGCCTTCCTGCAGCGAGTCGATAGCCAAAACCTGCTCACGTTCATCGTCGACGAGCACCCGCAAACGATCGCTCTGATCCTCACGCACCTGCCGCCGGCGAAGGCCGCCGACGTCATCAAGGGGCTTCCGTCCGACCGCCAGCTTTCGGTCATCCGCCGCATCGCCACCATGGGCCAAACCATTCCCGAGATCATCCACGAAGTGGAAAAGGGGCTCGAACACCGCATGGCCAGCGTGATGAGCCAGCAGTTCGAGAACGCCGGCGGCGTTTCGAGCGTGGCCGAAATCCTGAACGTGGTCGACCGCACCACGGAGCGCGCTTTGCTAGAGAACCTGGCGCAGGAGGACCCCGATCTGGTGGAGGAAATCCGTCGCCTGATGTTTGTCTTTGAGGACCTGGCCAAGTTCACCAACAAGGAAATCCAGCTTGTGCTGAAGAACGTCGAGACATCGCAGTGGGCGATGGCGCTCAAGGGCGCCAGCGACGAGCTCAAGGAAAAGATTCTCGGCAACCTCTCCACCCGTGCCGCTTCGCTGTTGAAGGAGGAAATGGAATACCTGGGGCCGGTCAAACTGTCGGCCGTCGAGCAGACACAGCAACAGATCGTCGACATTATCCGCCGCCTCGAGGACGCCGGGGAGCTGGTGCTGCACGGTCAAAACGAGACGGAAGAATTGCTGGTGTAAACGGCTCCAGCACGTGTCAGCCGCGGACTTTGCCGTCTTCGTACTTGTCTTAGCCCCCGGCGAGTCGCCGGGGGGCGGCGCGCGATCTGGCGCAGGCCGTGGGCCACTGGCCCACGGCTAAGAAGACTCACCGATGATATTTCTCCGACCGGCGCATTTGTCGTCGCTAGTACCATTGGCACATCCGTGAAAGTCGCTGACGCATACGTCACGCATGCCCAATCGGCAACGTCAATTATTTGCCCTCTTCCAATCCACGTGCTATATTACTGGGGCAGTCGCTCGAGTGATGGCCTGTCGCGGAGGACCTCCGAGGCAGGCTTTTTTGTTGTCTTCCGATGGTGCGGCCAGCTCGGCATGATGCCCCATTCGTGCGCGTGCCGCCGCCTGGCTGTCAGCCAGTGATTTCCGGCGCCGTTGGCGCTTCGCATCCCCTTGAGCAGCGCCGCGACCATCTGCTAGCATGCGGCCGGCGGTAGCCGTGCCGCGTTCAATTCTACGCACGCGCTGTTTCCGCCCCACCGGTCCATCAGCGAGCGCCCAGCGGGACTTTCGATCGCCGTGACCCCCATGATGCAGCAGTACCGCGAGGCCAAGCGGCTTTGCCCCGGCGCCCTGCTGCTCTTTCGCATGGGCGATTTCTACGAGCTGTTCGACGACGACGCGCGCCTGGCCGCTCGCGTTCTCAACCTCACGCTCACCAGCCGTGAAAAGGGGGAGAACGCCAGGCCCATGGCCGGCTTTCCCCATCACCAGCTCGAAGGCTACCTGGGCCGCATGATCGCCGCTCGCATGCGCGTCGCAATCTGCGAACAGGTCGAAGACCCCAAGCAGGCCAAGGGTCTGGTGCGCCGCGAGGTGACGCGAGTCGTTTCGGCAGGCACGCTCACCGACGATGCATTGCTCGATCCGCGCGAGAGCAACTACCTGGCGGCGATCGTTCCCGGCGATGCGGCGGGCATCGCCTGGCTCGACCTGTCGACGGGACGTTTTTTCGCCGCGATGGTCGCCGGAGCGCAGCTATCGGACGAGCTGGCGCGCATCGGGCCGGTCGAATGCCTCATTAGCGAGGCGGCAAAGCCCCCCGCGGCCGACGGCACGCTTGTCTGGACCACTCGGCCCCCTTGGGCCTTCTCGCCCATGGCGGCATCCGAAGCGCTTACCAGGCAATTCGGCACGGCGAACCTCGAAGGTTTCGGCTTTGGCGACGAGGACCTTTCCACAATCGGCGCCGCCGGCGCGATTCTGGACTACCTGGCCGAGACACAGAAGTGCGGGCTGGCGCACCTCGACCGCCTCGTTCGGTATCGTGCCGGCGCCGCGATGGAAATCGACGAGGCCACGCGCCGCAGCCTTGAGCTCGCGCGCACGCTTCGCGATGGCCGACGCGATGGTTCGCTCTTGGGCGTATTGGACCGAACCGTGACGGCGATGGGATCGCGGCTCTTGGCCGACCGCCTGGCCAATCCGCTGACCGATATCGCCGAAATCGACGCGCGGCTCGACGGCGTGGCGGAGTTGGTCGCTGCCCCGTCGCTCACGCGTGACTTGCGCGACTCACTCACCAAGGTCTATGATATGGAGCGGCTCCTGGGGCGAGTCACGACCGGCCGCGCCAGCCCGCGCGACCTGAGCTTTCTCGGGCGCACGCTGGCGCTCGTGCCGCAGATCAAGGCCAAGCTGACCGGGCGCACGAGTGAACTGCTCGCGCGGTTGGAGGACGAGCTTGACCTGTGCGCGGAAGTGCGCGCCAAAATCGAAGCGGCGCTCGAGGACGACTGCCCGCTCGTGAGCCACGACGGCGGATTCATCCGTGATGGCTACGATCACCAGCTCGATGCGCTGCGCGAGCTGGCTCGCGGCGGCAAGCAGTGGATCGCCGCCTATCAATCGCAAGAGGCCGACCGCTCCGGCATTCCCAATCTGAAGGTCGGCTTCAACAAGGTCTTTGGCTATTACCTGGAGGTGACCAACTCGCACCGCCAGAAGGTGCCCGACGATTACATTCGCAAGCAGACGGTCAAGAACTCTGAGCGGTATGTCACGCCGCAGCTTAAGGAGTACGAGGAAAAGGTGCTTTCGGCCGACGAGCATGCCAAGGAGCTCGAGCACAAGCTGTTCGTCGAGCTGCGCGACTTTGCCGCCAGCGAGGTGCGCCGCCTGCAGCGCACGGCCAGCGTGCTGGCGCAGCTTGATGTGCTGGCGGCGTTGGCCCACCTGGCTGCCGACCGAGGTTATGTCCGGCCCAAAATGGTCGACGAACCGCTCTTGTCGATCGCCGACAGCCGCCATCCGGTTCTCGACTGCGTGCTTCCGCCGGGCACGTTCGTTCCCAACGCGGTCGAGGCGGGCGCCGACGAGAGGCGTTTGCTCTTGATTACCGGGCCGAACATGGCCGGCAAAAGCACCTACATTCGCCAGGTGGCGCTCACCTGCATCATGGCCCAGTTGGGCAGCTTTGTGCCGGCCAGCCGCGCGACCTTGGGCGTCGTCGATCGAGTGTTCGCGCGCGTGGGCGCGAGCGACGAGCTGACTCGCGGCCAGAGCACCTTCATGGTCGAGATGACCGAGACGGCGAGGATTCTTCATAATGCCACTCGCCGGAGCCTGGTGATCCTCGACGAGATCGGCCGCGGCACCAGCACCTACGACGGCGTATCGTTGGCCTGGGCCGTGGCCGAGCACTTGCACGACCGCGTCGGCTGCCGCACGTTCTTTGCCACGCACTACCACGAGCTGGCCGATCTGGTCCGCTCGCTCCCGGCCGCCGCTAATCTGAACGCGTCGGTCCGCGAATGGGAGGATAAAATTGTCTTCCTTCACAAGATCGCCGAGGGGCCGGCCGACAAGAGCTACGGCATCCAGGTGGCGCGGTTGGCCGGAGTTCCGCCCGAGGTGATCGATCGCGCCAAGGCGGTTCTCGCCCAGCTTGAAGAGGACCACCTCGACGCCGAAGGCGGCCCGAAGCTGGCGCGCCGCGCCGTGCGGCGAACGAGCCCGCTACAATTGACCTTGTTTGCCGCGCAAGACCATCCCGTTCTGGATGACGTGCGCGCAAGCGACGTCGACCATCTCACGCCGCTTGAAGCACTAGGCCTGATTCGCCGTTGGCAGGAGCAGCTCAATGAATTCCAGGTGGGAAAACCCCGCTAGTCGCCCCTTCGAAGGAGCACATCCATGCCCAAGTACGTGATCGAACGAGAGATGCCGGGCGCAGGAAAACTTTCGGCTGACGAACTGCGCGCCGCGTCGCGGACCTCCTGCGGCGTGCTGAACCGGCTGGGTCCGCAAATCCAATGGGTCGAGAGCTATGTAACCGAAGACAAGGTGTATTGCGTTTACATCGCCCCAAACAAGCAACTGGTCGAGGAGCACGCGCACCAGGGCGGCTTTCCCGCCAACCGCATCTCGGAGGTCCGCGCACGAATCGACCCCACTACGGCCGAGTCATAGCTCGGGTGGCACGGGTGGCACGGGTTCGGCCGGATGCCGAACCCGCGTGGGTCCCCGCTTACGCACAGTGGCCGCGGTCAGCGACCTCGGTGAGAGCAACAATCAACGACGATCGTCACACGGGCCGGCCTCACTGAGGCCAGCTACAGGCACGTTGAACCATGCCGCAAATGCTTTCGTGTTCATCGCAATCTGCTCGATTGCTCTTGGCCGCCGTCATCCTGGCGACCTGTCTCGGGTGCGATCAGGCAACGAAGCGGATCGCGACCCAGAAGCTGCGCGACTCGCCGCCGCGCTCCTACCTGTCCGGGGCGGTGCGGCTCGAATTCGCGCTGAATCCCGGCGGTTTCTTGAGCCTCGGCAGCCGGCTGCCGCCGCGCTTGCGGTTCTGGGCGTTCACGGCGATTAGCGGTACCTTGCTGGTGGCGATTGCCTGCTTATTGGCCATGAAATGGCACATGCGGCTCGCGTCGTTCGTCCCGCTCGTCTTCGTATTCGCCGGCGCCACCGGCAACCTGATCGACCGCCTGACCCAAGACGGCCTGGTGACCGACTTCATCATCCTGGGCATCGGTCCTTTGCGCACCGGAATCTTCAATGTCGCCGACGTGGCCATCACCATCGGCGGCGTGGCCTTCGTGCTCTTCTATCGCGACGAACGAGCGGCCCCAACCAGCTAAGACTCGCGGCGACGCGATTCGAACCCACGCGATCACGGTTTCGAGTCGTCGACGACTCGCGCGATGCCGTGTTCGTCGAATTCAATGACTTCGCCGCCGGCGATCGTGGCCATGGCGCGGACCGCCTCGGCTGAGCATTCGCTCGGTAGGAAACGCACGTATCCGTTGACAAAAAGCGCATTGGTTCCCGCACGGTGGTGGCTTGCGAGCGGTGCTTTCCGCGAGCTGATGCCGCGACAGAGCTTTTCCAGGTCGATGTCGCGCGGGTCGGCCCAGTGGACACTCGAATCGGCAATTTCGATCAACAGTAGTGTCGTGTCGTGATCGTCCTTAATTTCGTCAAGTGATACGGAGTCGGCTCCGGGCCAGGCGGTTGAATTGCCTGCGACGGCCAGGTAGTCCGTCCAGGGTGGAGCTGCAGGTCGAAGCTTTGCATGCCGCGGACAAATGAACTGCACAACATGACTCACCGCGACGCCCTCATCCTGAGAGTCCCACGGTTTGCTCAAGTCGTAATTGATGGACTGCTGCTCCATCATTTCCAAAAGCAATCCACGCCAGCCGTGAATTCGCTTCCCTCGCTCGTTGAGCACATATGCGGGCGGGAATGTGCCGTATGCCTCGTGGTAGTTATGAAAGGCAATGGCCAACTGGCGGAGGTTGTTGCTACAGTCGAGCCACGCCGACCGAGGCTCCGGCGCAAACAGAGTAATCACCGAGCTGACTGCGCATAAGCCAATAACGCTGGCCAGAACGATTCCGATCGTGCGGTCTTTGAGAAAGATACCCTTGGGAGGGTTGTTGCGCTCGTTCATCGCGCACCTCGGCTATTGGGGCGCTGCTGGGTTGCCTGCCGGCGGCGGAGGCCGCTCTTCGCCGGTAACCTTTTGGACTGAGGGAATCCGCAGATAACGCAGATTTCGCAGACGAATTACGGTGCAGGTGAGAGCAAGCAGTGCGACACCCGTTGTGCTTGATTCAACCTGAAATCTGCGAAATCCGTGCAATCTGTGGATTGATCTTCAACGTCGCCGACGTGGCCTTCGTGTGACGGGAGGACTATTCGATTTCGCCGTAATAGCGGGAACTTGAACGGTGGCGCGGCATTTCGGACAGGCGCCGCGCCGGCCACCATACTCGGCCTTGACATTAAATGATGACCCGCAGGCCGAACAGGTCACAGATATGGACATGGCTGCGCCCTCGCGACCTCAGCTACTGTAACCGCGCGCGGCGCCGCGTGCCACTGCTCGTTTGTGCCGGCAGTGCTCCGCGCCGCTAACGCGGTTGGGCACAAGCCCCCCTTCATTCGGAAAAGCAGCCTACTCACTGAACTGCGATTCCTGCTCAGCGCCTTTGCGGTGAACCTCGCTGGTCGCTCACTCCGTGGGCTAACGCCCACGGCTCGGCTAAATCCACCGTTTCCTCTTCTTCTCCCTTCTCCGTGCCTCCGTGTCTCCGTGGTGAACTACGGTTCGCGCCCGTGGAGCCTGGCGTGCTCGGCTTCGGTGGCGGGGCGGTTGTCGTGGCCGCGCTCGCGCGTAATCTCGAGATGATCGACGAACTTGACATTCGCGCACTCGTCCACCTCGTGCGTATGGCACGCGGCGGTGTCGGGAATGAGGAGGCGAATGGGTCCTCCGGACTTGGCAGGCAGCGGGCCGCCAGCCAGGCGATAGACCACCAGCGCGCTCGCACGGACAGCGGCGAGCGGAACGCTGGCGTGAAAACCGTCGGCCGAGGCGTGGATCGTGAGATAGGTGCCCGACGGCTTGACACCCATGAGCGTCAGGAGTCCCTCGAGCGTGACGGCATCCCCCGCGCGGCCGGGAACGAGGCGGCTGACGTCGGCGACTTGATACTTGGCGTCAACCGCGGCGAGTTCGGCCAGCGATAGCGAGCAAGGATGCTCGACTTCGCCGTCGATGCGAAGAATGGCGTGATCGGTCATGGCTCAGCTCTCGACGATTCTTGAACGAAGGTACTAGCGCTAGTCGGCCGCGACGAATCCGTAGTACCGCCCCATCCAATAGGCGTGCAGGAAGTCGGCGGCGCCGGTCTCATCTTCGCGCCACAGCTTGCGCTCCTCCCAGCGGCGGCCGTCACGCGTGTGATAGCATCCGCCAGGACCGCTGGCCATCACGCCGTCCGGCGCCTGAAAGATGCTCCGCACGAGCGGTATTCGCCATCCATCCATTGCCGCACTGGCCGTCGCTCCTCCGTCGGTCGAATGGACAAGCTTCCCATCGGCGTCGATCCGTACCGCTCCGCCAGCCGGCAGCTCATGCCATTGCGAGAAATCGTAGCTCGGGAAGCTGCCTTCTTCGCTTGCCGCTGGCGAGCGCCAACTCATGCCGCCGTCGCGCGTGATGAATACGCCGCGGTCCGTGTCCGCCCAAAGCACAAAGGTCCGCTGGCGCGACGCCAAGATATTTCGCACGCTGGCGCCCATCAGGCCGGCGCTCATGTCTTGCCAGGTGCCGCCGCCGTCGACGCTCATGGAGACTCGCCCTCGCGAATCGGCGAACCACGCGACCCGCGGATCGTCGCAGGCAAATTGCATGGCCGTCACGGTCGGCTTGAGCCAACCGTCGAGGCGGTACGGATTGCCCTTCCACTCGTACTCGTTGTCGAGCGGCCGCTGGTCAATGGGGAGCGGCGTAACCGCCAGCGGCTGCCCGCGCCCTCCGGCGCGCTCATCGATCGCGATGTCGTGCCGCAAGGAGTTCATCACGGGACGCAAGACGCGATCGACCGGGAACCGCACCAGCGTTTCCTGGGCCAGCCGGTGCGCTTCGGCCGAGTGCGGTACATCCGGCCATGGGCCGCGCAAGACCCCCGGCTCGTCGGGCGCGCGGTACTCGGGCAACAAGGCGAGCGTCATGTAAGTGAACAAGGAGTTCCCCTCCATCCAGTTCACCTCCCATAGCTCACTCACCCACTTGCGGTAGATATCGAGCAGTTCCGTGTCATGCTCGTAGCGAATCAGGTTGTACAGTGCCTCGTACGCCTGCCCTTCTGGGCTGTGGTCGAGGCGAACTCGTCGCGCGCTGGCGCCGGCATCCTCCGTGCGCCGTGGCGGCAGGTTGTTCTTAAACCGCGTCACGACCTGATCGTACGTCTGGCGATAGCGCTCTAGGCCGGTGATATGGTGGGCGATGAGTAAATCGGGCAATAGCATCAGCGATGCACGCAAAGGCAATGCCTCCGCGCTCGCGACGCCGTAAGCTCGATAGCGCGCCCCCATGACGCGGTCGTAATATTCGCCGCGAGCCGGATCGGGGTCGACGCCCACGTGGCCCCAGCGAGTTACCTCGCCATCGACATCGACGATCCGGCAGTGATGGTCCAACAGGTGGGTCATCAGCCGGTGCACGTCGTGGGCGATGGTCTGTTTTTGCTCGTCGTCGGCTGCGAGGTCAAAATACACGGCGTAGCCGTAAAGCACGGCGTTGAAATTGTCCACGCTCACGTCGCCGTACCAGCGGTAGTCGGCGTACTCTCCCTGGCCCTGGTGCCACTCGACCGAGTCGGCGCCGTCGCGCTCCCAATCCATGACCGGCCCGTGACCGCGAACGTAACCTCGCGCCAAGAGTCCCGGCTTTCCGGTGACCTCTTGTAATCGGCGCAAGGCGACAAGTATCTGGCCGCCGTGCCGCCGCACCGCCGCGTCCTTCGTGACCGCGTATTGATAACCCACGCCGGCCAAATAGCGCCCCGTCCATACGCCCGCGTGGATGACGTTGCCAGGCTCGTTGACGGTGTGCGGCACCGTCGTCCCCGGCGTGGCAAACGGCACGATCGAAACATACAAGCCATCGAGCCAATGCTTTTGCAGCAGGTCTTGCTGGAAATTGGCGGCCTTTTCGCTCAGTGGGCTGTCGTTCTCGATGGCGCGCAGCGCTGAGGGCGCTAGTACCGCGCTACTGAGAGACGCCCATAACATGACACGCAAAGTCGACACCAACGCGCTACCTCTTGGGCATTCGGTACAATATCGCACGTTGTAGGCCATCGCGCCGAAAACTGCAATCGTACGGCGCACATAGTTGGCAGTCAGCACGCGCCGAGATAGACTCAGCGGCGTGATCGTTGGTGCGCGTGGCGTTTCGATATTCAGACCTTAGGAAGCCGGGGTTTGCACCATGCGGTATGTTCTCGCCCTCCTCGTAGCCATCCAAGTGGGAGTGACTTCGGCCCAGGTTGCCAGCCACAATTCGTCCGACGTCGACACCACGATCGATCGTGGCCTGGCCTTTCTCGCCAAGGACGCGCTGGCCTGGAAGAACAAGCATAACTGCGTCTCGTGCCACCACGCGGCGCTGGTGGTCTGGTCGATGCGCGAGGCACGCCAGCGCGGCCACGCCGTCGATGAGCCGCTATTGAGCGAGCTGACAAAATGGGTCGCCGAGTCGGGCGACGGCACGACCAGCGTGCCGAGGCCGGATGGTATCCCCAAAGCGGTCAATTACAAGGCAATTTTGCTGGCACTCGCGCTGGGCGCCGATCGCGAACCGGACGCCGTCTCGCAAGCGAGCCTGAAACTACTCTTGCAGACCGTGAAGAATGACCAAACGGAAAATGGATCGTGAGCCTCGTGGCCCGAAACTCGCCCCCCGATCTTCGGCAATTCCGATGACACCGCGACGGCGCTGGCAACCTTGGCGCTAATGCCTGAGGCGGCGGCGGGCGAGGAGACGGCGAAATCCGCGCGCGACAAGGGCCTCCGATGGCTCGACCAAACGAAGACCGATGACGACCCGCAGTCAATCGCGTTGCGACTCGTGCTGTGGCAGCGGCTCGGCCGCCCGGTCGATGAATCGGAGCCGCTGGTCCAGCGGATCAAAGAACGACAGAACGCCGACGGGGGCTGGAGCCAGGCGGCGGACATGGCGAGCGACGGTTGGGCGACCGGCCAGGCGCTTTATGCTTTGGCTCACGTGGGCTTCAAGGCTGACGATCCACTCATCGCCCGCGCGCAGGCCTTCCTCGTTACAACGCAGCGCGAGGACGGCTCATGGCCGCTTGTCTCGCGGCCGATCAAACCGGGAGGCGAAGGGTCCAAAAGCCTGATTCCGATCACCGGCGCCGGCAGCGCATGGGCCGTCCTGGGCCTGGTGCGGAGCCGTGGGCTGCCGTCATCGAACCGGCCATGACATCGCGCCTGGAAATGGCTCCGCGCGCTCGGTGCCGCTGGGCAATGCTCGTGCTTGTCGTGTTCGGTGGTTTTGGCGGCGTGTCAGCCGATCACGCCGCGCCGCCCGAGCGGCTGCGCCTCATCATCGAGACCGATGCCGGAGGCGATCCGGATGATGAGCAGTCGCTCGTGCGATTCTTGCTGTACACCAGCGAGTGGGACGTCGAGGGGGTCATCGCCAATCGGCCCCGTGCTCGCGACGGGGAAAACCAGAATCCCGTGCGGACGGGTTTGGGAATCGTGCAGGCGCAGCTCGTCGCGCATGGCACGTGCTGGAACCACGTGATTCTCGATCTGGAAGACGACGGCCGGCCGCACCTGTTCGCATATCGCCGCGCTGTGATCGCGATTCGACCGTGAGCCGATTCGTGCACGCGCGACGCGGTGACAACTCCTGCTGCTACTACTGCGGCAGCTCTTCGTGCTGGGGCTCGGGCAGGACGAACGAGAGGATGGAGCCCGCCAGGTAGACGCCCAGCGCGACGACCGCGGCCGCGTGGGCCAATTGTGTGGGTGGACTATTGCCGGGCATGAAGGCCTGCAATTGGGTGGTGGCGACGGCGCCGAGCGTGCCGATCATCCGGCCGCCGACGTTGGCGGCAAAACCTTCGCCCGTGCCGCGCAGATAGGTGGGATAGACGCGCGGCAAATAATTGCCCCAGAAGCTGAACTGGGCCACGGTGAATAGCCCTGCCGCGAAGATGCCCCACTTCAACAGCTCCAGGTTGCGCGTCGCCGCGTACAGGAACACCAGCGGTATGATCATCAGCCCCGGCCATTGGAACATCCGCAAGAGCAGTCGGCGACTGACGATTCGCACCGCGAGGTAGGCCAGGAGCAATCGGCCCACAAGGCCGCCGATTTCCTGCCAAGTCTGCACCTGGCTTACCACTTGCTCGCGCCGCGTAACGAGTTTTCTGATTTCGGCTCTGAGAGCCCCTGTTTCCTCGCCGCGCGATTTCGCGGCTTCAATTTTCTTCTGCAGCGGCGGAATATCCTTCAATTCCGGTACCAGCCCTGGCACCATCTGCGGCGTAAGCTGAATCGCTCCGAATGCCGCCCCATATGCGCAGGCAAACATGATCGTTGTGACGATGGTCGTTCGGCGGAAGGCCGGCGCGAACAGCTCCGCGACGCTCGGCCGCCGCAGCTCTCCTAGCGCACGCTTCCGCTGCCAGGCTGGCGACTCGGGCAAGAACGGCCGAATAATGATGAGCGGGATGGCCGGAATGAGCCCGGAAATCAACGTATATCGCCACGGCGAATGGCCGCCGTGGATGGCCGGGAAGTAATCGGCGTAGGTGACCGCCACCCAGTACGCCCCGGCGACCATCAAACCGCCAAATGATGAAAACGCCTGGGTATATCCAAGCACGGCTTCACGTTGCCGTGGATTGGGAAACAGTTCTGCCAGCCACGCCACCGCTGCCACAAACTCAACGCAGACGCCGATGAACGTCGTGCATCGCAACACCAAGAGCATCGCGGCAGACGTGCTAAAGGCGGCCGCGAAGGCCGAGCCGGCATACAGCAAAATGCTCCACACCAGCACGCGTCGCCGACCAAAGCGGTCGGTCATGTAACCGCCCAAGAGTCCGAACGTGCCGCCCGAAAGCGCACTGCCCCACATCATGTAACCGGTCCACGTGAGAATCGCGGCATTGCCCGACGTGGTCGCCGGGTCGACACCCAGCAGCTCGGCCAGTGCCGGCCGCGCGATCAAGGGGAGCATCAAGAGCTCGTAGATGTCGAACGCGAAGCCGATCGCGGCCACGGCGACGATGGCCCATTGCGTGGGCGTGAGCGGTCGGGCCGTCGAATCGTCGCTGGGCATTCGCGTCGCCGCGCGTCGGTGCCGCACGCGGCAGAGCGCCGCCTGCAAGCCGCGCATTCTAGCGGGGCGTTATGCGCGGCTCAACCGACAGCTAAGCGCCAAGGTCACGATTCTGCACCTCTCAGAGTCGTGGGCGTTAGCTCCCGGAGTGACGCGCGATGGACGTCAAATGGCCGAGCGTTATGGTGCGCCCCTGCGGTGGCGAACGCCCCCGGCTCAGTTTGATGTGCGCCGTGATTCAGTCCAGCACGGCGCAGAAATCGCCCACCAGCCGCGCGAACACCTCGCGCGTCACGTGCGCCGGCGCGACGTGCCGCGCGCTGCCGGTCACCTTCTTAAATCGGCACAGCGAAATGGAGCCGCCTCGCTCGACGAGCAGCTCGTAATAGACCGTGCCATCGTCGTCTTTCTGTGGCGGCTTCGAGCGCATCTGTACGACCGCTCTCTCGGCGTCGACTTCCACGGCGGTCACCGGCTCCAAGAGATACGTGATCCGTTCGGCCAAGGTCTGGGCCACCTTTTTGAGCCGGTCCACCGATGCCGCTTCCAAGCGCGGTGTCTCAACCGCGAAATGAATGAACGAGCAGCCCAAGCGGTCCAACTCCACCAACTCGCTTCGGAAGCGGTCGGCTCCGTCGAGCACGTCCAGCGACTGGTTTCCGCTGGCGAAGGGCGCCAGTTTCTCCAATCGCTCCAACACCTGTTTCTGAAGACTCATCGCAATGCTCCTTCTCTATTGTTTCTTTTCGGCACGTGCGGCCGGCTTGTTTTGGTGCAACTTGTGTTCCGAACCGTCGTACGAAAGCACCGCCGCCGTCTCGTCGATCGTCGTTTCGATGTGCACCGGTCGCTTCCAAATCCGGTGCAAGTTCGCCAGCGTGTCGCGAGCATAGCCAATTTGCAGGTCCACGCCGGTGTATTGGTGCTCGAGGAACAGCTCTCCGCGGTTCTTGTAGTTGCCGTCGCGGACGGCGATCAAGGGTCGGCCGAGATTCGTCAAGTTGAACAACAGCCGCTGCTTGATCTTGGGAAACTCGCGACTCTCGATCTCGTAATAGCCGCTGTCGTCGTTGTAGCCGAACGAAAACAGCTTGTGCGCCCGACAGAAATCGAGCGTCAAAAATGTGTCGATAAATGTCAGGTCGTTGTAAATGCGGCGGACCTCGAAGATCTTTTCGCGGCCCAAACCGGTGTTCGTGTTCCACTGTCGGCGTGCCATCAGGTCGTCGCAGTCGTCGTAGATCTTGCCGAATTGACCCTTGTCCCAGCGCTCCTCGATATTGCGGAACAGCTCGATCCCCAGCTTGTAGGGGTTCAAATGGCCCGGCGAGGTTGCCATCGTGCCCGAGTGGTGGTCGCAATACTGGATCACGTCGGCCGGCTGGAGTCCTTGCCGTGTCATGATGGTGGAGTGCCAATAGCTGGCCCAGCCTTCGTTCATGATCTTCGTCTGACCCTGCGGCGCGAAATAATAGGCCTCGTCGCGCAGGATCGACAGCACGTCCGTTTGCCAGGGCGTCAAAGGAGCCTTCTCCAGCAGAAACAGCATCACGTCGCGCAGCGGCTCCTTGGGAAACTTGGCCTCCTGGTGCTTCTGCTCCTCACGCAGGCGTTGCGCCTCGGCGGCCAATACCTCTGGCGGGTTGATAAACCGCTCCATGTAGTTTTTGGAACGGAAGCGTCCCGGCCGTGGCTCTTCCTCGTCGGCCTTGTGCGGATCGTCGAAATCGTACTTGTTCCCGTCGTCGTCGAACCGGCGGACGAACGGCAGGTGCAAGTCGATCAGGTCGTCCACGCTCAAGCAGCAGTCGATGAACGTCTCCACCTCTTCCACGCCGAAGCGGTCCATGTACCCGCGGATCCGGTTCCCGTGGTTGGCCATCTCATCCATCATCTTGCGGTTGGTATGGCTGAACCACTGGTTCGTCTTGAAAAAATCGCAATGCCCGTACACGTGCGCCATGACCATCTTCTGGTCGGTCAACGAGTTGGATTTCATCAAGTACGCGTAACAGGGATTGTTGTTGATCACCAGCTCGTAAATCTTCTGCAGCCCGTAGGCGTAGCTCTTGGAGAGCTGCTCGTACTCCATGCCGAAACGCCAGTGCGGATAACGCGTGGGGAACCCGCCGTAGGCGGCCACCGCGTTCAACTGGTCGTAATCGACCAGCTCGAAGATCGTGGGAAAGAAATCCAAGCCATAGCCGCGCGCCGACTCCTCCGTGCGACCTTGAATGTCGCGGAGGTCCGGAGGAAGCGGCTTGTGCGCACGGATGACCATCGACGTAACCGGCTCGCGCCGGTCCAGTGCTACTTGCCACGCCCCAGAAACTGCTTGATCGAATCGAAAATCGCGTCTTTGTCCGGGATCTCGGACAGCACGAGACGCTCGTCCGAATCTTCCAATCCGGCACGCAGCGCCCGGATGAACTCGCCGCTGCCGTAGGGGCTCTCCACCTGTCCGTAACAGAACAGGTTGACGCGAGGCAGCAGCTCCTCGCGCATCAGGCGCAGGCAGGTCTCGTTGTCCTCGCCCCAATTGTCGCCGTCGGAGAAGTGAAAGCAATAAATATTCCACTCATCAGGTGGAAATGGCCCCTTCAACAGGTCAAGGCAGACCTTGTACGCCGAGCTGATCCGCGTGCCGCCGCTCTCGCGCGTGTGATAAAACGTCTCTTCATCCACTTCCTTGGCCGCCGCGTCGTGAATGATGTAGCGGATCGCCAGCCCGCGATACTGGCTCTTGAGCCAGGTGTCGATCCAGAAGGACTCGGCGCGGACGATCTGCTTCTGGTCGTCGGTCATCGAGCCCGAAACGTCCATCATGTAGATGACGACCGCGTTGGCCTCCGGCCGCTCGACCGTTTTCCAAGAGCGGTAGCGTTTGTCATCGCGAATGGGCAAGACGACCGGACGCTGGATGTCGTAGGCGTCGGACGAGATCTGCCGCCGCAGCGCCGCCTTGTAAGTCCGCCGAAAGTGGCGCAGCGACTCCGGGCCGGAGCGCCGCACGCCCGTATAGCGCGACTTCTCCTCGGTGATGTTGGCCTTGCCTCGCGGCTCGATGCGAGGCAGCTCCAACTCTTCGCCGAAGATCTGGGCCAGCTCGTCCAGCGGGACTTCCACCTCGAGAATGTGAGCGCCCGGATCGCTGCCGGCCTCACCGGTCTCCTGCGAGGGATCGTCGCCACGCGCGATCGGCGTCCCCTCTTCGCCGTCGCCCTGTCCCACGCCGCCGCTGCCGTTATGGCCATAGCGGAAATGCGGCACGTCGAGCTGCGGAATGGGGATGCTGACGAGATCGTGCCCCTTGCGGCCGATCATCTCGCCGTGCGTGATGTACTTTCGCAGATTCTCGCGGATCTTGCCGCGAACGATCTGCCGGAAGCGAGTTTGATCCCGCTCGATCTTCATCACCATCGCGGTCCCCACCGCATCCGGAGGCTCCAACACAAGCGGTCGACACCCCAGGCCTAGCGCCGCTACGAATTACTTTTGACGTCTCCTCGCGCAAATATGCTCGCGACAAAGTGCAACACGTCCGTGGCACTTTCCTCGTTGTATCCGTAATCGCGGATCAAGCGGCTCTTGACCACGTCGATCTTGGCCTGCGTTTCGGCGTCGACGACGTTCGAGACCAGGCTCGTGAGCTTGATCGAGTCTTTCTGGTCCTCGAACAGCTTGAGCTCCAGCGCCTTGTTCAAGCGCTCATTGGTCTTATAGTCGAACGTGCGACCGTCGATCGACAACGCGCCGATATAGTTCATGATCTCACGGCGGAAGTCGTCCTTCCGGCTGTCCGGAATGTCGATCTTCTCCTCGATCGAACGCATCAGGCGCTCGTCGGGCTCCTCGTACTGGCCGGTGAACTTGTTCTTGACCTTTTCGCGCTGCGTGTAGGCCTTGACGCTGTCGATATAGTTGCCGCACAGCCGCTTCAGCGCGTCCTCGTCGGCCGCGATCGCTCGCTGCACCTCGTTTTTCACGATGTTTTCGTATTCCTCCTTCACCACCCCCAACAGCTCGCGATACCGCGCCCGCACGTCTTCAGAGGTGATCAGACTGTGGTGCTTCAGACCACCGTCCAGCTCGTTGAGCACCATGAAGGGGTTGATCGAGGTCGCCTCGGGGTGGGCCACCAAGGCGTTGGAGATTTTGTCCTGCACGTAGCGGGGCGAGATGCCGTGCATGCCCTCGCTCACGGCCTGCTCGCGCAGCTCCTCGATATTGTCTTCCGTAAAGCCTGGCAGGCTCTTGCCGTTGTAGAGCTTGAGCTTCTGCAACAGCGTCAAGTTCGCCTTCTTCGACTCTTCCAGCCGCGTCAACACCGCCCACATCGCCGCCATCTCGATCGTGTGTGGCGCCACGTGCTTGCCGCGGACTTTTCGTGGGTTGTAGTCCTTCTCGTAAATCTTGATCTCGTCGCTCAATCGCGTGACGTAGGGAATGTCGATCTTGACGGTGCGGTCGCGCAGCGCCTCCATGAACTCGTTGTTCTGCAGCCGGCGATACTCCGGCTCGTTCGTATGCCCGATGATGACCTCGTCGATGTCGGTCTGTGCGAACTTCTTGGGCTTGACCTTGTGTTCCTGGCTGGCGCCCAGCAGATCATAGAGGAAGGCCACGTCCAGCTTCAGCACTTCCACGAACTCCACGATCCCGCGGTTGGCGACGTTGAACTCGCCGTCGAAATTGAAGGCACGTGGATCGCTGTCGCTGCCGTACTCGGCGATCTTGCGATAGTTGATGTCGCCGGTCAGCTCGGTGGAATCCTGATTTTTCTCGTCCTTCGGCTGGAAGGTGCCGATGCCCACGCGGTCCTTCTCGCTCAATAGAAGCCGCTTCACGCGCACGTCTTGAACGACTTGGGTCCAGTCGCCGCCGTGCGTCCTGAGGCGCTCGGCATACACGTGCCGACAGAAGGGGCACAGCTCCCCGTGGATGCGAACCGTGTAGTCCGACGCACCAGGACCTTCATTAAGCGCGCGCGATACATCCTCGCGAAACCGCTCGGGAATCAGGTGCAGTGGTTCCTCGTGCATCGGGCACCACTGCACGTGCTCATTGGCGCCAGTCCAGCCCAACGTGTACAGTGCGCCCGCGTCAAGGCTGGTATATCGTTCGACCCCCTTCTTCATCAGCCGCGCAATCGTGCTCTTGCTGCTACCCACGGGACCGTGCAGCAAGAGCACGCGGCGCTCGATGCCGTAGCCTTGGGCGGCGCTCTTGAAGGCGTTCACGAGCGCCGTCAGCGAATCATCGAGGCCATAGACGGCGTCGCGGCCGTCGTCCTCCAGATCGTCGAAAAAGCGGTAGTGCAGTCGCCGGTTGCGTCCATCTTCGTAGACGTCGACTCCGGCCGCCACGATCATGTCGTAGACGCGTTCGAAGGCATTGCGCGTGACCTTGGGGTTCGCGCGCACCAGTTCCAAATACTCCTCGAACGTCCCCTCCCAGGTCTTCTTGCGAAACTGTTCGAGGTCCTGGCGCTGTCCAACCAGCGTGATGATGTCGCGTCCACTCATCGGCCGCCCTCCTCCACGGATTGTTATCCGTCAAGCGCCGCGTGAGCACGTCACCGCCGGCTACATCACCGCCGGTCGACCCACGACGCGGCACTCGTATCTGTGCCTGATCACGCTGTTCGGCGCACTTCCCTTCCGCATCTCTCCCACCGCGCACACTTAGATTCAAACGGCCGATCGCAGCACATGGCGCCGACCCTCGTCGCCCAGCGCAGCAGACCAAACGTCTGCCGCCTAGGCGGTCAAAAGGGAGTCGCCCCAGTGCGGCAACGCTCGCCGCCTTCACACGCCTGCGACGGGAGAGAAGTTGGAAAAGAACTGCGAGGAACACCAGGCGAGGTCCGGCTGACGTTTGCCATGCCAGCCAGGAATCCGGACTTACCTAACCCGACGTCTTCCGACGCCGACTGCCTCTAGCTTCAAGTATCACCTGAACCATAAACGCTGGCAAGGCGAAATTTAGGCACTGGTGCAAGTGCCCCCACGCGGCGAACGCTCAACAAACCATTGCCCCGTGAGAACTTGAGTCGCTTCGACCGCTGGACGGGGGTGGTCGTCCTTTACCCCAAAGGTGCCGGTCGCAGCGTCGCGCTCCCCGTGGATTGATGCTGTGCGGAGTCAGCTCAACAGGCGGCCGACGCTTTCCAGAAGGCGGTCCATGGCAAACGGCTTGCGGATGTAGTCGTCTACCCCCAGCATCTCCGCGTATGCCTTGTGCCGGCTCCCTTCGTTGGCCGTGATCATAATCACGCGCAGCGGCACCGGACGCGTTCGGCGCAGCTTTTCCAGCACCAGAAAGCCGCTCCGCTTGGGCATCATCATGTCCAGGATCACCAAATCGGGATTCTCGCGCTCGACCATGGCCAACCCCTGGTTTCCGTCGCGAGCGACAAGAATCTGGTGGCCCTTGGCTTCCAGCGCGATCCGCATTGACTCGACAATCTCCTGATCGTCGTCCACGAGCAGGATTCGCTTGTCGTTTTTCTTGCTTTCGTCGACCATGCGTACAACTTTCAGACGGTGGCGATTTCTTGCCGCGCTCGTGCACCGGCGAAGGCCGGACAAGACTCACAACTAGCTTAGCCGGCAACGATTTGCAAGGCCATGGGATGGATCACCACGGCTCCGGCGAGACATATAGTTGTTTAGGAAGGTCACCTCGACCTCGAAATCGCGTTGGCGTTCGAATCGCGCCGACCATCGCGAAACGCGACGAAACCGCCTACGGAGAGCGTCCTTGGCAATAATCGACTGGAACGACGAAGCCACCAAGGCGGCCAACTACGCCGCCGAACGGCGGCCGGCCGACCATCATGGCGCCATCCCTTGGGGCCAGGACGGCCACTCGGCGGTTTTTGGAAACGATGCCTACCGTGAAAGCGAAGGCGCCCAGATCACCGTCGGGCTGCTTCGCCAGGGCCTGACGGATTCGAGCATCGAAGTGCTTGGAGCCGGCTTCGACAGCGAGGCATGTACGTGGGCGCTCATCGTGCGGAGCAACGATCTTGATCGCCTTCGGAAATTGGTGACGAGCGCCTGGCAACGCGCCATCGCGAGCGATCCCGCCGAACTGGAGCGAGAGCTGCTGGTACGGATGACGGCGATCCGCGACGCTGACACACTATAGCTGCCTCACTTCGCCAATGCGTCCGCGAGACCACACGCGCCAGGCCAACGGCGCCAACGTTCTGGACTCGTAAACGAGTGGCTATGGGTGCTCGATGGCGCGCCGCCGCGTACACTCGTGGATGACCTCGGCGGCACGGCGTTCGCCGATTCACCTATCTCCCAAAGGAGGAGCCCATGCGCCAACTGCATCCACGAACTACTAGAATGCGTCGCCCTGCTGTGATGCGGTACCCTGGCGCGCTCGGCATTTGCCTGGTGTTTGGTTTGACGGTGGCCGTGCATGCCCAAGTGGCGACGCCGGAGCCGCCCTACACGGGCAGTGATCGCATCGAGCAGTGGACGAACAAAAAAATTCTGGTCATGACCCCCCACCCCGACGACGAAACCTTCAGCGCCGGCGGAACGCTGGCCCTGCTCGCGCGGCGCGGCAACCAGATTCGCATCCTGATCTACACCAGCGACAACGCCGGCTCGAACGATCCCACGATGACCAAGGAACGTCTGGCCGCGATCCGCAAACAAGAGGAGGAAGACGCCTGCGCGATTCTGGGCATCGCCAAGGAGAATATCACCTGGCTGGGCTACGATGACGGCATGCTCGAATATGTCGATGCCAAGGAGCTCACGAAGCAAGTCGCGAGAGAGATTCGCCGCCACCGCCCCGACGCGGCTTTCTCGATCGACCCCGGCGCCCCGTTCGAGCAATGGCACAAATCAGACCATCGCGCCGGTGCGTTCATCACGGTCGACGCAATGCGCGCCGCCGCGTGGCGCCTTTACTTCCCCGAGCTCGAGGCGGAGGGATTGGCGCATTACAGCGTGCCGGTCGCCTTCCTCTTTTATTCATCGCAGCCGAACTACACCGTGGACGTCACCGAAGTGGCAGAGCTCAAGGCGCGTGCCGCGGCGGCCCACACCAGCCAATTCGGTACGCAGGTTACGCACTATGACGCGGCGAATCTCGACGAAAAACGCCAATCGCTCGCCAAGGCTCTCTTGAACAGCCCGCTTGTCGTTCGCCAGGAAGGGCGCGTCGTGGAGAAGTTTCGCCGATCTACGCGATACGGCGGTTGAGTCGCCGCTCGGACGAAGGGAATTCCTTCAGAAAACTCCGCGGCTTGACGAAGAGATTCCAAGAGTCCGGATTGTACCCATTGTAGGATGGGCACCGCCCATCAAGGCGACGTGGAGCGCGAGGCGTAAGCTTCGGGAGAAATCTGCCGAGGCTGCATGCGCCGCATCAATCTCCGCCACACTCCGGCGGCGTGCACCGTCGGCTCGGCATGGGCGTGGCAAATGACCGGGCGAAGGAGTTCCTGGGTGTCGATTCACGCTGTCTGGTCGGTTGTGATCAGCGCTGCCGCAATGTGCTTGTTGAATGCGACAAGCTCCGTGGCCGGCGACATCGCGGTCACGCTCGAACGACTTTGCGCATATGCCGAGCCACCATCAGTGCCGAGCGACGCAGAAACCGTGCGCGTGCCGTCTCGCGCGCCGGTGGTGATCTATGCGGCGTACTGCGAGACGGAGCCGGCCATGTCGACGTCCACGCCTCTACTCGACATCACGGCCGATCTGACGGCCCCCGCGGGCGAATCGCCGGTCGATTCGGCCGCCACGATTCTGGCCGCGGCGGGACAGGTTGCGGTCGATTTGTACATGCAGCGCGACACGTTCAGCGAATTTCACTGGGAGGCATCCGGATTGTGTCACAAGCCTTTGTACTTCGAGGAACGTGGTCTGGAGCGGTACGGCCACACGGTTTGCCCGTTGGCGCAGCCGCTGATTTCCGGAGCCCATTTCTTCGCCACCGTACCGATACTGCCGTACAAGATGACGATCGAGCCGCCGAAGCAGTGCATCTATGCACTGGGATACTACCGGCCGGGGACCTGTGCGCCGCGCCTGGCCTATCGTCCTCCGCTCCGATTGGACGCGGCCGCGGTCCAGGCGGGCGTCGTCACAGGCCTAGTGTTCGTCATCCCTTAGAGATCGAAGCGAAACGTTCGTGCCAGGTAACTGGCGGCTCGCTGGGCGATCGTGCGGTCGGCGACTCGGATCTTGGCACGACCGCGAAAACCAGGAACCGCCTCCGGCACCGCGCCATCAAAGGCGACTCGCGCCTGATACGCGGACTCGATCGGCCGCTCCACGCCTTGCTGGTCGCTATAGGTCGGAATCTCTCCACCGGTTTTGGCCGACAGCTCGGGTGGCGTCCACCGGAGATCCACCCGCGCGACCTCCGATACATGACCGGCCAGCGACCGCAAGGGAAGCCCATCGAGCGTCATCTCGACTGCCTGCCCAGCCTGCACCAACGGCACATCGTGCGCGGCGATCGCCACCAATGCACGCACGCGCGCCGGGTCGCCGATCGAACAGAAGTGCGTTCCGGTCTCTAGGTACGCGTCTCGATTCCGCTCGTCAAAAGGCGTTCCCGTCCATCTCGCCAGGCGATCGGCCTTCGCAACCGGCCCGCGCCAGGCTGGCGCAAGCACGGTCCCGTCGGCCGATGCCAGCAACTGCATCCGTCGCTGCACTGCTTGCCGCTCGTCCAGCGTGCCTTCCAGCTCGGCTAACGACGCGCGTGCGGCTGGCAACTGATCCCCCGCGGTCGCGTCACGAATGCGGCGGCGCTCAAGGTTGGCGATGTGCAATCGCTGGCGATCTCGTTGGCCGGTCATCCGCGCCACTTCGGCATCCTGCTCGCTGTTCACAAGCCTTGCCAACAGGTCGCCTTTGTGCACCGCGTCGCCCGGTGCCACGAACAGACGCTGAAGCCTGCCTGGCATCTCGACGTAGACATGCTCGGCGCCGGCCGGCTCGATCACCAAGGGCGCGATCACATAAGTCGGCAATGGCACCAGCGCCCCGGCCGTCACCAGGAGCGCCGCGGCCGCCAAACTGGCAATCGAGCGCCACCGCCGCCCCTCGTCTCCGCCGCGAGGCCGTCGCAATCGGCGAATACCCCCAACAAGTGGATTGGCGAGCATGCCAACCAACACCAGGACGGTAAGCATGCGCCCCACCGGCGCAAGGCCGTATTCGGCGAAAAAGCCGTTTAGGAACCAAAACACGGCGATCAAAATGGTCCACCGATAAACGAAGGCCGCCACTCCGTACGCCATCAGCCAATTTCGGTCGCGTGGCGCCAGAAACGGGTCGCTGCCTGGTCTGGTCCCGAATAACCAGCAGGACAACTGCTGGCGAATCGCCGCTTCCGCTCGAGGACCAAGATTGGGCGTCTCCAGCCAATCGGAGAGGATGTAGTATCCGTCGAATCGCATGAGCGGGTTTGCGTTCACCAGCACGGTACCCACCGAGCAGACAAACATGACGTCGAGGCAGAGCTGGTTCAAGAGTCCCGGCTCGCTGAACCACCAGAGCAGCGTACACCAGGAGGCCAGCACTATTTCGACATACATCCCGGCCGCGGCCGTGGCCATGCGAGACCAACGGCTCGGCAGCATCCACGCGTCGGATACATCGCAGTACAACGACGGCATGAAGCAAAACAACATGACGCCGATCTCGTGACACTCGCCACCGTGATGTTTGCAAACCAGAGCGTGTCCCAGCTCGTGCAGCACCTTGGTCACAGCCAACACGGCGGCCAGCCAAACGATGTTTGGGCCACAAAAGAAATCGCGAAACGTCGGCAACGCTTGCGAAAATGTCGCAAATTGCACGGTGACCAACAGTGCCGCGCATAGCGCCACCAACAGGCAGGCAATGACGCATATCGGCGTGAAAGCCCAACGCACCAACGGATACAACCGATCGATAACCGGCCGCGGATCGACCCCGAACAAGCGGATGGCCAACGGGTTTGTCCAGCGCGCAAACAACCGCCGCCACTCGACAGCGGTCCGACGGCGCAACAGCGTGCTTCCCTGCCCTGGCGAATCGGCGAGCAGCAAATCTGCCTGGTGCAGCCACGCCAAAAACGCCTGGATTCGTCCCGCGTCGGTCCGGCGCGGCGCATACTTCCGTTCGAAGGCATCTCGAAGGCCATCGACGGTGGCCCCAACTCGCAACAGCTCCAGCAGCGTGTACTCCTCGTCGCGGAAGCGGTAATAGCGTAGCGTAAGCGGATCCTTGACGACGCAAACCGGCCGTCCGCGATGCCGCTGGTGCGACAGCTCAAGATCGGTGCGCAGTCGCAGCCGGGCGCTAGTCGGATGCTCGCTTGCCGCTGGCGGCATGCTTTTCCTCCGCGCCCTTACCGTCCGCGGACGGAGCCGCGACGGGCGCCAGCGTCATCGTGGCCGGTTGTCCCGGTCGCAAAAGTCCGTCGGGGTTCTCGATTTCGGCCCAGACGCGGAACTGCCCGGAGACGGGTTCCAGCTCCGGACTGGCAAAGACGACCACGCCCTGGAACGACTTCTGACGACCACCCGGCAAGGTGGCAACGAGCCGCACGGGGCGTCCGACGACGTCGCCGCCGGCGATATTGGCCGTCAGAAAGCCTTCGGCACGCAATCGGTCGAGCCGCACGATCCGTACGAGTGGCTCGCCGGCCTTGACCCATTCGCCGGGTTTGCGATGGATCTCGACGACCATGCCGGGCTGTGGGGCGACGATTCGCCGCGACTCGAGCTTGAGCGTCGCGGCGACCAGAGCGCTGGCCTTGAGCGCCTTGGTGAACTGGGCGATGCGCAGATCGCGCTCGGCCTGCTCGATCTCCAGATCAGCACGCTCGGCCGCCAGCCGCAGACGGTCGACTTCCGTCTGCGAAATGCTCTTGGCATAATTGGCCACCGATTCCAGTGCCCTTCGCAGCTCGGCGTGGGCCACCTCTGACGACTTGCGCGCATAGCGGCAGGTAATGTCGTTGTCGGCCTGCTGCTCGGCGATGTGCAGCTCGATTTCGGCGCGGTCGCGCTCGGTGACCGCTTCGCGCCAGTCCAATCGCCCTAGCGTTCCACCGGCGTCGACCATCGCCCCTTCGCGAACCACCATCTCGTCGAGCATTCCCTCAACCTTCGCCGACACGTCGACCTCGGCGATCAGCGTGAGCAACACTTCCTCGATCGAGAGCGCTTCGGTCTTGTCGCCCGAAGGTTGACCCATCAGAGCCAGACTGACTACCAGTGACAACAGTTGCATCGCAACCCCCCCGCTCTCAATTCAAAGTCGGAACAGGACGCGCGCGTGGACGAACTCCCACAGCTCGTGCAGCCATACATACGCGATCGGTCGCTGTCCGCAGTCGATGCGCGCCGTGGCCGCCGCGCCGGGTCGCGGATCGCGGAGTTGTCGGCCGTCGACTTCCACGGTCACCAGCAAAACGTTTCCCTTTGCAGCATCGGCTTGGGTCGAGCCTGCCAGCCGGCTCACGACCCCGCGATGGATCGTCAACGGATCGCCGGCCAGGACGAACGACACCTCTTGCCGCCCGTGCCGCTGCCGCCGCGCGGTCAAAAGATGCCCTGCGCGCTTCTCGGGCAAAAAGACCTCCAGTACCCAAGGCCCTTGCGTATCCGAGACGCTCAATAGCATATCGCCGCGGCTGACGGGTCGTCCGGCCAGACGTTCGGCGACGTTCCAAGTGGTCACTTCGCCGTCGATTGGGCTGCGCACGACGAGCTCATCCTGCTGGTGCCTCAGCAGATCGACTTGCGCTTGGAGCCCAACGAGCCAGGCCATCAGCTCCGCCTCTTCGGCGGCCCATTCGCTGGGCGCGGCGCGGCCGGGGGTGGGCGCTGACGGTGCATCGAGCTTGGATGCACGAATCACCGCCAATCGCTTTTGCGCCGTCGCCAGTTCCCCGCGGACCGATCGAATCTTCAACTCCAGCTCATGATTGGCCAGGACGGCAACCGTGTCGCCCTGGTGTACGGTGTCGCCGTGCCGGACGCGCACCTCGCGCACCACGCCGTCGGTGCTCGCAAACACATCGCGGCGGAGCGCCGATTCGAGAACGCCGCTGCCTTCGACGGTAAAATCGGCCGGCACGACGGCCAGCGCCGTGACGACCGCCGCCACAAGGACCAGCGGCGCAACCAGCCGAGTCAGGCTGCGCTGGGTCACCCATCTGGACAGGCGACCCATCTGCCGCCACAGCGGATAAAGGAACAACGCCTCTCGGTCCATGGCGCCGAAAAGCGCGATGGCGGCATGTTCGGCGATATCGGCGGAGCGACGATCAATCGCTTCTTCGTCCGACGGCCGGTCGAACCATTCGAGAATCAAGGCACCGCAGACGCTTGCCTTTTGCAACGCACGCGGCTCCACGGCGCGTGAGGATGGCGCTGCCAACGGCACGACGCCCACGCACCTGGCGTGCGATGCGTCGAGATACTCCGCCACGTTCGACTCCACATAGGGCGGCAGCTCCCGCGCGTCCTCCGTATACCATACAGCCTCATTCACCGCGATGACGCCTTGGGCGAGCCGCGCTAAGGCGCGCACCGCACTAGCGCGCCGATTCACGGCCGACATTCCACTGATGGCCGCGACGCGGCACCGACCGTGCCGGCAGATCGCAACCGTCAGTCGATCGGCCCCCACCAGCGGCCGCCCCTCATTGACGATCTCGTAGGCCACCTCGGTCACGCTGCGCGCGGCATGCACCGCACGGAGAAAGCGCTCGCGCTGCACGAGCCGCACTCGCTCGCCACGCAGCTCTCGCAGTTCGTGCCGGCGGTGGTATTCAGATGCGATCTTCGAGACCAGCTCGAGCCGCCGCAGAAAACTCTCCTGGGCCATCCACGGGCGCTGCGTATCCTCGATCAACTCGATCACGGCCACCGCGCGGCCTTCAACCACCAGCGGACAAAGCGCAACGTTCGATTCGCCATCCGCCACTGGCAGGTCGTGATCCGCATCGTGACTCTCGATCGTCGTGACCATCGGCACGCCGCGCTGGCACACGCGTCGGAGCAGCTCGTCGCGTCGCGCATCGACGTCTCGCCAATGTCGCGCGCTGCCCCACTGAAGGCCAGGCACAAATTCGCGGTCGGCCGAGCAAGTGAAGAGGGCTGCGGCGCAAAAGTCCATCTCCGCCGACAGCCGCGCCCACAATTGCTCATAGAACGCCGCGGTCGGCGCGTCACTCTCGGCGAGCGCCACCAGCGCGCGAACGAGCACGTCGAAATCACCCGGCCGCGCCTGCCGCGAAACGTGCTCAGCCGCCTTTTGAACGCTCATGTTCCAGAATCTTGCGCGAAGAGAGAGGGCGACCGGTCCGCCTGGCCTGCGGAGTAGCGCTCGAAAAGTCCCGACGGGACGACCCTATCCACCACGATAACCGGTTGCCACGTACTCTCGCAAGCAAAGTGCGCGGCACCGGGTCATTAAGCTGGGTAAACCGAGCGGGTTGCGAGCGCTCCATGGGCTTTGATTCCTGGGGTAATGCTCCGGTTTGTGCGGATTTTTCCTATTCAGCCAACAGTACGGCGGACGATGAGAGTATCGAATCGGAGGATTTTGCCGACAACGCTGCATCCATCGTTGGACGACAGCGCCGTGACGGTCAAACCGTCGCCAAGGGGGAGCGTGGAATGTTGGGGGGCCGCGGGCTCTGTCGCCTTGTACTCACAGCGGCGCTCATCGCGCCGACCGGTTGCGTGCGGCAGAAGGAGTTTTATTTCCACGACTCCGGAGAGCTCGCCCACTACAAGGCCGTAGCTACGGAGATCGAGTTCCCTTGCGCCGAAGTGCCTGCCAATGCCGGTACGTTGGCCACGGGCGCCCCGCGCCGCATCGACGAGCAGGTGCCGCCCGAGTATTGGAACCTCTCGCTGGATGAGGCGGTGCACCTAGCGCTGGCCAATAGTCGCGTGTTTCGCGACCTGGGAGGGCATCTGGTCCAGAATCCCGAGAGCGTCCGTTCGATCTACGAACCGGCGGTTGCCGAGGCCGACCCGATATTCGGCGTGGAAGGGGCTTTGAGCGCCTTCGACGCCGAATTCTCCACCAGCGTGTTCTGGGAACGCGACGACCGTGTGTTGAATAACGAGTTCGAGGGGGGCGGCACACGGCTCTTGGAACAAGATTTGGGCACTTTCCAGGCGCAGATCCGCAAGCGCGCGGCCACCGGATCAGTCTTCACGCTGCGCAACAATATCGACTACACGTTCAACAACGTGCCGACCAATATCTTCCCGAGCGCCTGGAACAACAACATCGAGGCCGAGGTTCGCCAGCCGCTGTTGCAAGGGGCCGGAGTCGCGTTCAACCGCATCGCCGGCCCCAACGCCACGCCGGGCCTCTACCTTTCCCATGGCGTGCTGATCGCACGCACCAATACCGACATCAGCCTGGCCGATTTCGAAACCGGAGTTTGCAACCTGGTGAGCGACGTCGAAAACGCCTACTGGGATCTCTACTACGCGTATCGCGATTTCGACGCGAAGCGCGCCGCGCGCGATCGTGCCCTGGAAACGTGGCGTGGAATCAAATCGCGCGTGCAGACCGGCTCGCGACCGGTCTATGACGAAGCCCAGGCGCTCGAGCAGTACTTTGTGTTCGAGGGAGAGGTGGAAAACGCGCTGGGAGGCCTGCCGGGACGAGGTACATCCAGCGGCAGTGGCAGCGCCGGCGGGACCTTCCGCGGCGAAGGGGGCATCTTTTCCTCCGAACGGCGGCTCCGTTTTATCGTCGGCCTGCCCGCCAATGACGGGCGGTTGATTCGCACCAGCGACGAACCATCGCAGGCCAATGTCCTGTTCGATTGGGCCGCCATACAGCAAGAGGCGATCGTGCGGCGCGTCGAGCTGCGAAAGCAGCGCTGGAAGGTCAAGCGTCGCGAGTTGGAGCTCTTGGCCTCGCGGAACTTTGTCCAGCCGACCCTGGATGCGGTGGGACTCTACCGCTGGCGTGGGTTCGGCAACGACCTGATCGACCCCGACAGCGACGAAGGCCGCTTCAACAATGCAGTGCAGAACCTGGTCGACGGAGACTTCCAAGAGTGGCAGATGGGCCTGCAGCTCAATATTCCCATCGGGTTCCGCCAGGCATTGGCTGGCGTGCGGCATGCGCAGCTACGACTTTCGCGCGAACGTGCGCTCCTGGCCGACCAGGAGCTGCAAGTCTCGCACGATTTGAGCGGCGCCGCGGGCGAAGTGAATCGCGCCTACGTACTCTTGCGCACCAGCTTCAACCGCCGAGTCGCTGCCCAGGAACAGCTCAAGTCTGTCGAAGCGCCGTTCCATGCGGGCGTGGACATCCCGCTCGACCTGCTCCTGGACGCCCAGCGCCGCCTGGCCGAGGCGGAATCGAGCTATTACCGCGCCCTGAGCGAATACGCGCTGGCGATCAAAAACGTGCATTACGAGAAGGGCTCGCTCTTGGACTACCATTTGGTCAGCCTTTCGGAGGGTGCCTGGCCGGCCGCGGCCTATGGCGACGCGCGCCGCCGCGCCCACGAGCGCGCGATTGCTGTGCCGATCCCGTTCGGTGTGACGCGGCCGCACGACGTTAGTGCCGGCCCCCTCGGTTCGCACATGCAGAGCCAATCCGGTCAACCGTCGCCGGTCGAGGAAGTTCCCGCGCCGACTGGCGCGCCGCCGGCCACCAGAGATGCCACGGAACCCACTGAAACGATGCCGCCACCGTCGGCGACCGATTCCCTTCCCCAGCCCAGCCACTCGGCGCCAAACGAGACCCCGGAGACCAACGATCCTCAGGTCGAGCCCAACCTATTGGAGCCGATTCAGCAACCCAACCCTTTCGAGGGTGATTCATCGCGCGATCTAGAGCGCTTGCCCACGGTTGAAGTCGCGCCCGGTAACACAGATTAAGTGGCCAGAATCGTGGTTGATTCCGGTCGGGTGGCATTACACGTCGCGCAAATCTACACTGATCGCTGGACTGCATCAGGGGCGTGAAGGCCCTATTCGTTTCTTGCGATCCGTGGAGCGCTGGCAGCCCATTGCCGGCTTGACGCGACGGAGTCGTGCATGCCAGACGAACTGGCGGACAAAAACCTGATCGCCGCCTTTCGACAAGGAGATGGCACGGCCGCCGATCGCCTTTTCGAGCGCTACTACGACCGCCTCATGCAATTGGCTCGCGGACAGCTTGGTCTGCGCATGCGTGCCGTCGAAGAAAGCTCCGACGTGGTCCAATCGGTGCTCCACAGCTTTTTCCAACGGACGCGCAGGGGCGAGATCGAGATCGGCGAAGATGAAAGCCTCTGGCCGCTATTGGTGACCGTTACGCTGAATAAGATCCGCGACAAGGCACGCTACTGGAAGCGTCAACGGCGCGACGTGGAGCGCGACGTGGCACTCCTCGACCACCACGACCCCCTGGAACGGGTCCCATCGCCCGACGACGTCGCGGAGTTGAAGGAGTCGATCTCCCTGATGCTTGCACAGTTTTCTGAGCGCCGGCAACGCATCCTCCAGCTCATTCTCGAAGACCATTCGGTCAAGGAAATTGCCGCGATGGTCGGATCGTCGGAGCGGACCGTCTACAACACGCGGCAGGCCGCCGCCAAAGCTCTGCAAGTTCTCTTCGAGCAGCCGTAAGTCTCGGCGGAAACGCTCGGCGGTGATTTTTCAGAATTCTGCTTCCGATTCCTCGCGCCGATGACGCTTATCATCACATAGCGGCGGATCGAACTAGAAGGGCGTGGGGGACGGCCGCGCCGCGGAAACGGAGGCTTTCGTCCGTTTGAGGGCAGCCGCGGCGGCTGTGTTTCCACGACAAACTGTTGCATCTCCTGCCCACTGCGGCGGATAATGACACTAAACCTTGCTCCGGCTTCGATAGACCTGCGTTCGATGACGCACTCGCGACGTGGTACGATTGGCTCGCGGCGGCCCTGCTGGCGCCCGCGCACGGCGATCATCACTTCGCGCAGCGAGCCGGAATCGTTCGTCGTCGAAGAGCTCCAACCGCGGTTGTTGCTTTCGGGCACGGACTTTACGTCGGATGACTGGTTATTCCAGCCGCACGGCGGCCACTCGGCACCACAAGGAGTTCCAACCCCGCACGAACCACACGTCGAGCAGTCCAGTTCTGACAATTTCTCGAGCACGATTTCTGGAACCAAGTTCGAGGACCTGGATGCCGACAGCGTCCGCGATTCAGGTGAGCCGGGGCTGGCCGGCTGGACGATCTTCCTGGACCTTAACCGAAATGGCCTCTTGGACGACGAGGACCTGGCAACCCAGACGGACAGCCAGGGGCGTTACCAGTTCGACGGCCTCAATGGCGGACAGTTTCTGGTCCGCGAGGTGCTGCAAGAGAATTGGCGACAGACTGCCCCAGAGAGCGGCTTTCACGACGTGACGCTGGTAGCGGGGTCGTCGCTTGAAGATATCGACTTTGGCAACACCAGGATCGGCGTCACCGGCTTGATTTCTGGCTTGAAGTTCGAGGACCTCGACGGCGACGGCAGCCGCGACCCCGGCGAGCCGGGATTGGCCGGCTGGACGATCTTCCTCGACCTCAATCGGAATGGGATGCTGGACGACGAAGACCTCTCGGACG